>OGGT01000149.1_pt1 | contig 45132 bp, 36 predicted proteins | sample 1571311 | NCBI WGS metagenome assembly OGGT01 (sample SAMEA2581931, study PRJEB24529) | metagenome | biome: Human gut stool | place: China | collected 2011
TATTTCTTTCGTTTTTAAAGTTCTACATTACTTATTGGTGCAAAAATACGAAGAAAGATTGGAACTCGCAAGAAAATCTGAAAGAAAATGGCTGAGAACACTGAAATTTAAAGGATTATGCGAATCAATCCTGATACAGCAAGGTTGTCATATCATAATCCTGACCGATAAATATTATGTGGAAGCAAACACGGAAATACTCTTCACTCTTCACCAAACCCTCCGGAATACCAATAAACAGGGAGGTTGGCGGGGTGAAGAGCGGGTGAAGAGTTGCTGATGACTCTTCACCTCCCGAAATGCCGATAAACACAGGGGATTTGGGAGGAAAGGTGAAGAGTGAAGAGATTTTTGCAGAATGCTAAACATAAATCATATTGATAGGATTGGGAAATCTGGTTTCCCTATCTGAGATGACTGTCTTATAGGAACAGCCGACTGTTCCCTATTCCGCTAGTAGGCTGTTCGCCCCAAACAGCCTACTGGCCATACGCAAACAGCACACTTATCTTTCGGAGATAAATATCAGAACATCGGAGATTTATCTGCCAAAAACAGCCATATCAAAACAAAAACGAAATGAAACTTCCCTGAAATTTGGAGGGTTTAAAAAAATATATTACCTTTGCACCCGCAAAAAAGATAAGATTATGAACGGATTGTATACTATATTATTATTGGTGCTGAGCAACATCTTCATGACGCTGGCTTGGTACGGACACCTCAAGTTGCAACTAACGGGCGTGAGCAGCAACTGGCCTCTTATCGGTGTCATCGCCTTCAGTTGGGCCATCGCCTTCTTCGAATATTGCTGTCAGGTACCAGCCAACCGCATCGGTTTCGTGGATAATGGCGGACCGTTTAATCTGGTCCAGCTCAAGGTGATTCAGGAATGCGTATCGCTCATCGTCTTCGCCATCATCGCCAATATCCTCTTTCAGGGACAGGGATTGCACTGGAATCATTTCGCAGCCTTCTGCTGCCTGATTGCAGCCGTTTATTTCGTATTCATGAAATAGCCGGATAAGGAGTTAACTCAATATAACTTCTTATCCGGCTACCTTTTTAGTTTTACACCTGCCCTACACCAGGTTAAAGATTTCGCTCGGTGTCTTGCGCTTCAATACTTCCAGCTGGAAGTCCTTGCCAGCTATGATGCCTTTGCTGCGCAGGATCTGCTCCACGGTTTTGCGTGCCAGCTCAGGATGGTTGTTCTCCTCGCTGAGATGACAGAGCCAGACGTGATGAAGCTCCGGTGTAGCATAATTGGCAAGAGCCTCGCCACAATCGTCGTTGCTCAGATGACCGTTATCTCCCAGAATGCGCTCCTTCAGATACTGGGGATAATGACCCTGCTGGAGCATCTCTACACTATGGTTCGCCTCGAGCACAAGATAGTTGGCACGCCCGATAAAGTCGTGCATCTCTTCGGTAATATGCCCCACATCGGTGATGAGGCAGAAGTTCACACCTCCGCACTCCACGAAATAGCCAACATTGTCGGTACTGTCATGGGGTACGCCGAACGGGGTAATCTTAAACTCGCCCAGTGTGAAAGTTACGTTCTTCTCTATCACACGAGCATGGTTAGGCTCTATCTTCTTTCGAACACAATAGTTGCGCTCGATGCCTTGATGTACTTTACGGGTCGTATATACCGGTAGATGATAGTCAGTACTCAGACTCCCCACCGACTTTACATGGTCGGCGTGGTCATGCGTGATGAGGACGTGATGCACATCCTCGAAGCGAAGTCCATAGTTATGGAAATGCTTCTTCAATATTCTTATTCCTACTCCTACGTCTATCAGTATCGAATCCGTATCAGTGTAAAGATAATAGCAATTGCCACTACTTCCACTGCCAAAGGATATAAATTTCAGCATTTTAATTGTTATTTTCCATGCAAAGTTAGCAAAAAAGATTCTTATTACAAAGTTTTTTACTATCTTTGTGCCGAAATATCGCAAAAAAATAGAATTTTTAAGATTTGAGAATCATGATAAAGAAGTCGATGATAGGTTTATGCATAGCTGTGGCATGCATGACCGCAAGTATATTCAGCCTTTCGGGCTGTGAACCTCACGAAGGCAGCGAGGACCAGCTGAAGGCTGATGTTGATTCGTTTGCCAACAATTATTTCAACTGGCATTTCCCGAAAGCCGTGAAGTATTGCACCCAGGAATCGGAGCGCTGGCTGCGCTATGCTGCAAGTAATGTGAACGAGACCGACGTGGAACTGCTGCGCCAGAAACCGGAGGATGCCAGCATCGAGATTACAGATATTGATTTCGGTGACGATGAAACAAGTGCCACCGTTACCCTTACGGTTCATAATTTTCTGCTGATGGACAGCATCGGGCAGGATCCGCAGCTCATAGAACAGGCCGATTTCCAACTGCCGATGTGTATGGAAAAGGGACTCTGGAAGATTAAGTTGGATAAATTGCCTTGAAAAAAGTAAGGAGTTTCTGAGGGACATCATAATCAAAAAGATGCTCACAGAAACTCCTGGCTATAAACTGTTAACTATCAACTATTAACTATAAACTATTAGCTGCATTTAGAACGGCAAACCTACTGCGAAATGGAAGGCGAAATCGCGGTCTAGTTTCGGGTGGATAATCGCCCAATGCTCTTCCTTCGTTCCGTAGGCTGGATTGATTGCCTTCATACCCATATCCAGACGGAGAATGAAGTAATCGAAATTCAACCTGAGACCTAAGCCATAGGCTACAGCTATCTGTTTGTAGAATTCATCTATCTTGAACTGGCCGCCAGGCTGATCCTGATAATTGCGAAGTGTCCAGATATTACCGGCATCGATAAACGCTGCACCCTCAAACTTCCAGAAGAGCGAAGTGCGGTATTCTGCATTCAAGTCGAGCTTCACATCACCCGTCTGGTTGATGAAATCTATTCTGCCGTCAGTTCCCTTAAACTTGCCCGGACCTAATTCTCTTACGCCCCAACCTCTTACCGAGTTGGCACCACCCGAGAAATAACGCTTTTCGAAAGGTAGCACCGTACTGTTGCCGTAAGGATAAGCCACACCGATACCCGCATGCAGCGCCAGAGCATTGCGCTTATCAAACTGCATCAGATGGGTATAATCCACATCAAACTTGGCATACTGGGCATAAGCTATATTAAATAATGTACGCTGCCCCTGGCTGTTCACCTTGAAACCAAAAGCCTTGGAAACACCGTTCAGCAGATTGCCCGAACTCTCTACATTCACTCGCACAGCATCTACCCCATCGCTATAACTCAAACCGAAACCCATCTTCATGATAAACAGGTCTTCGTAATTGTAGCGGAGAATGGCATTTCTGTTTTCTGCATTATCGAGATAGTCTCTCTTGAATGTCTCGGATATCCATGGCATATACACATAGTTGAGATCGAGCAGGTCGAAACGCCAGGCCAGGTGATGACGCGGTTCTGTCCAGCGATAACGCCAGGCAGTAGAGAATACGCGGCGATGAAACTCCGGACGGTTCTGAAGATTCCAACTTGCCGACAACTCGCTGTTTGCCGTCTGTCTTCTTCTGAAATTTCTTGAAAGGAAAGGCGCCAAGAAACGAGGGAAAACCAGTTTGCCTTCAACCGAATATTCTGTATAGTTCTGATCCTGATACCCCTCCAGACCGGTAATAGCCTCGTAAGCTCCACGAAGTTCTATGCTCAGCTGCTCACTACCTCTGAAGAGATTTCGGTTGGTATAAGTGAGCGAAGCAGCAGCTCCCAAGTCGCCCGCCGTATTGGTTCCTTCCGGCTGGAAGGCAATGGTAGAAGGCTTGTTGGTACTGATCTGGATATTGCAATCCATCTGCCGGCTGATGCTGTCCCTCTCCATTCCGTTCTCCGTAACCTGGTTGCTGTCAGAAACTTCAGAGAAACTGATGTTGGTATACTTCACCGCCTGCAGACGGGCAAAGTTGTTATAGGTGCGCTGCAAGGCAGCGGCGCTGTAGGGACGGCCTTCTCTGAGGGCAGTGGCATTGAGCAAAACCTGATGGCGCAGATGAATTCGGTCGCTGTCATTACTCAGATAGTTGATGTTTCTGATTTCATATCGGGGATGATCAACCTCAGGAGCATTACTGTTTGCCTTATACTTCATCAGGTGGAGCGTCAGGGCGATATCCTTCTGTCCCGCAATCGTATCGGCAGAAAACTGGATAAAATCTTTATGAAAGCGGAAATAGCCATCATTGGTCAGAAGGCTAGAGATACGCCTGCGCTCATTATCCAATGTTTCTACCGTAAATCTCATACCCGGCTTAATCTGCTGATTATCGGGGTTATCGAGATGCAGAAGTTGCTGGATATGTTCATCTTCCACCTCATATTTCACCTTACCTATCATAAAAGGTTCTCCGGGATGCAACAGATAGGTAGCATCCAGTTTCTTTCCTTTCTTTGTGGTATAGAGCGACACCCCGGCATGCATGAAGCCCTGGTTCTGCATGGCGGTAAGCAGATCCTGACAGGAGAGCCGCGCCTGCAAAGTATCGTAGATGACAGGCTTCTTGCTGAAAGGATTCTTGAAGAGCGAGAAGAGTTTCGGCTTCTCTTTCTGGCGCACATACTGCTTGAGCGCCCCGGCATTATACCCTGCCGAGTCGCTCTTCACTTCCACCTTATTTAATATATACTCCCCTTCCGGCACCATTTTGCTTGAAGAACAAGATGCTATGAGCAGCGGCAAGGCAAGTAATGAAATCGTTTCTTTTTTCAAAATATCTATCGTTTTTGATATGCAAAGATAATGCAAAACAAATTAAATACAAAATATTTAGCACTTTTTATTTTGAAATGTCTATATTTTATGTTACCTTTGCACACATATAGACAAAAAATAAATGATTAGCAAGAATAAAATAAAGTACATACGTTCGCTCGAACTGAAGAAGAACAGAAATAAAGAAGGAAAGTTCGTGGCAGAAGGTTTCAAGGTGGTAGACGATCTGCTCGCTCTGCAACCTGCCGACTTGATTGTGGCTACCGGCGAATGGCTCCGGGGCAAACACTTCGGGGCTGAAACCGAAGTGATAGAGGTTACTAATGAAGAACTGAAGAAGGTAAGTTTCCTGCAACATCCGCAACAGGTGCTTGCCGTATTCAAACAGGCAACATCAGGAGATTACTCTATTAATACCAGCGAACTGAGTCTGGCGCTCGACGGCGTTCAGGACCCGGGCAACCTGGGCACCATCATCCGCATCGCCGACTGGTTTGGCATCACCCATATCTACTGCAGTCAGGATACTGCCGACGTATACAATCCGAAGGTGGTTCAGGCTACGATGGGCAGCATAGCAAGAGTGAAGGTAGAATATGGCGACCTGCTGGGACTGGTAGAATCACTTCCAGCCGATGTTCCCGTTTACGGCACCCTGCTCGATGGCGACAACATCTATCAGCAAAAGCTCGAAAACCGAGGACTCATCGTGATGGGAAACGAAGGAAAAGGCATCTCGCCAGAACTGGCAAAGAAGGTGAACCACAAGCTGCTCATCCCTAACTTTCCGGAAGGTAGAGCTACCGCCGACAGTCTGAATGTGGCTATCGCTACCGCCATTACCTGCTCTGAATTCAGAAGAAACTTTTAAAGGTAAAAAAGTAAAAGGGTAAAAAGGTAAAAAACTTTTAAAGGGTAAAAAAACAAAAGCGATAATTAGAAATTAAAACAAGATAGTTATGGAAGTAAATGAATTATTTAAGCACCGAAGTATAACTTCCTGCATGAGAGCATCATACGATACCATAACAAGTGACTTCAGATCACTCGTAAAACAGACATGGACTACCCATGTTCCATTTGCAGTATTGCTGGCTATCGTACTCTATTTCCTCCTCCCCAACAAACCGCTTCACGATTGGGGAGCCGTGAATCCGATGGCTTCGTTCATTCTGCAAACCATCATTTACGGAGCCACTATCGTAATGGCTATCGTATCATTCTGGCATCTTCTGCCAAGAAAGCAACTGTGTCCTAAAGGCGAAAAGCGCAAGATAGGAAAATCCCTCCTCCGCATTCTCCGCCACTTCGGTGGTTTCTTTCTGACCAGTTTTCTCGGCATGATTATCGTAGGCATCGCTACCTTTATCGCAGCCCTGCCTTCCATCATCCTCATCATCGCACAGTTCTATTCACAGCTCGGTGCACTTGATGGCGACCCGCTCGGTGTGCCGGGATATTTCCCCCCACTCCTCTTTCTGGTGTTCACCATCACCTTCCTGCTCATCATCTACGCCTTGAGCTGGCTTGGCATTTCACTTGCCTATCAATTCGGCTCTTACAAGGTGCAAGACGAAGAGAAACAGAGAATGAAGGAAAGCCAGAAAATGGCAACTACAGAGATAGAAAAATATTAATCGTATTAACATAATATATAAGAGACATGAAACAGACAAGATTACTCTTCATCGACCGCGATGGAACTCTGATTCAGGAACCAGAGGATGAGCAAATTGACAGCTTCGAGAAGCTGGTATTCACCAAGGGCGTATTCCGCAATCTCGCCTTCATTGCCCAGCACACCGACTACGAGCTGGTGATGGTGAGCAACCAGGACGGACTGGGCACCGACTCCTTTCCGGAAGATACCTTCTGGCCAGTCCACAACTTCATCATCCAGACCCTGGAGAGCGAGGGCATCCACTTCAGCAAGCAGCACATCGACCGCCACTTCCCTGAGGATAACTCACCGATGCGCAAGCCAGGAACAGGCATGCTGACCGAATACATCGACAATCCTGCCTACGATATGGCAAACAGTTATGTAATCGGCGACCGTGAAACCGATGCCCAGCTTGCAGAAAACCTGGGTTGCAAGAGTCTGATTCTCGGAAAAGACGGCATGGACTGGGATAAGATTGCCGAGATTCTCTTTGCCGGCGACCGCATCGCAGAGGTGAAGCGCACCACCAAGGAAACGGATATCTACATCAAGGTAAATCTCGATGGTTCAGGAAAATGCGACATCTCTACCGGTCTCGGTTTCTTCGACCACATGTTGGAACAGATAGGCAAGCACGGCATGATGGATCTCACCATCCATACCAAGGGCGACCTCTATGTGGATGAGCATCATACCATTGAGGATACGGGTATTGCACTGGGCGAATGCTTGCTGCAGGCTTTAGGTGATAAGCGCGGAATAGAAAGATACGGCTACAGTCTGCCGATGGACGACTGTCTCTGTCAGGTAGCATTGGATTTCGGTGGCCGTCCATGGCTGATCTGGGATGCCGAATTCCACAGAGAGAAGGTGGGCGAAATGCCAACCGAGATGTTCAAGCATTTCTTCAAGAGTCTGAGTGATGCGGCAAAGATGAACCTCAACATCAAGGCTGAGGGCGAGAACGAGCATCATAAGATAGAAGGCATCTTCAAGGCGCTTGCCCGTTCGCTGAAAATGGCGGTGAAGAGAGACATCTATCACTTCGAGCTTCCTAGCTCTAAGGGAATGCTGTAAGAAGTTTATAGTTAAGAGTTTATAGATGACTGATACTATAAACTCTTAACTATAAACTATTATTAGAACTTTGTCATGAACTCCACAACAATCTTATCTTTTTCTGAAACTTTAGCTATACCACCTTTACGATAGAAATATTTCTCGTAGTTGATACGGATATCAGAGATGAATGGCTTGGCAAGGCTCAGGGTTACACCGCCCGTAACACGATGGCGCTTGTAATCGTTGATTTTCAAGGCACCGAGTTCGGTATCAGAACCGCCATATCGGGTACCATCACTATGGTCGCTCATGAAATCATATCTTGCCAAAGGAGAAACCTTCCTGATGATGCTCTTGGGATTAGCCACCGGAATATCATAGCAAACGAAACCATCGAATGCATGAACATCGTGAAAGGCATTCTTGCTGTAATGCTTGTAAAGATACTCAGCCTCAGCAATGAAACCACCCTTGTGGAAGGTGATACCGCCATCATACATCGTTACCGTAACATCAGATGGCTTGATCTTCTGGGTGCTCAACACCAGGTTGACATTCGGAAAGAGAAACTGAGCCTTGGCAGAATAGTTAACGCCCTTGGTCCAGTAATCCTTCTGGTTGGTCAAGCCCGAACCGTTGAAGATACCGGCATTCACCACGATAGGGAAACCTACATTCCAGGTGTATCCGATTTCAGCACCCACGTCGCGCACGTTGCCCACCTGCTTGGCGATGAACGAGCGGTTGGCGAAGTACTGCTGATGAGGAGAACGGTGAGCATCAATAGTGAATGGCACACGCTCCTGACCGATGGTAAGCTGCAGTGTCTTCCAAGGCTTGATGCGGGTATAGGCATCGAGCATCTTGATCTTACCCTCGTCACAGAGGTCGATTTCCGCCTTATAGCTTACCTGAGGTGTTACATTGCCAGCCACGTTGATGCGGGCTGTACGCACCTCGAATCGTCCCTCCCCCTCTTCGGTCTGGTACTCATACTTAGAGCGGATGGTTCCACCAATGGTCATAGTCTTGGTGAATTCCCCGATGCCCTTCTCCAAAGAACTGTTTCCTGTATTCTGAGCATTCATTCCCATCGACACCATCGTGAGTGCCATCAACAAATACGTTTTCTTCTTCATTTCTTACCTTTATTATATATACACGTAAATCTGATTTTCTTTATTCCGAATGAAATCTTTTCCGATGATGCGGAAAGACATCTTCTTCATTTCGACTGCAAAGGTAAGGAGAAGATATTTCTACCGTAAAACATAAGTATTACAAAGCTGTTACATCACTGATTTTCTGCACCTGTAATATCATTGTAATGATGGCAAAAACAGAGGAATAAACCACTTCATCCGCAAATAAAATAAAAGATATGTCTATATCTCAAATTTTTATGCTATCTTTGCACGGAAATGTGCGAAGATGGCATTTTTTTGTTTACCTTTCGCCTCTTCTTGCGTCATACACATAAAAAGGAACAAATGGAAGAAACAGAATTTGAACATATCGCCCAGGAAATGCGCCCCAGGTTGACGGCACATTGTCAACGTTATCTCTCGGCAGGAACCCTTGCCGAAGAAGCCGATGACATCGTGCAGGAAACCCTGGTGAAGCTCTGGAAGATGCGCGAAAGGCTCTCTGAATACCAGAGCATCGAGGCCTTAGGTATGACGATAGCCAGGAATCTCTGCATCGACCATCTGAGACGCAACAAAGCCCAGACGGCATCGCTGGAACAGATGAAGCATCCCGCCGATATCTGTACGGCAACCGAGCGTACCGACCAGACCATCATCGGCGAGGATACGCAAAGGCGACTCAACAGGGCGATGGACAGGCTTCCCAGTACGCAGAGAAGAATGCTGCTATTGAGGAGCGAGGGAAAGAGCCTCGATGAGATTGCCGAAATCTGTGGAGCCAACAAGACGAGCACCAAGACGATGATTTCTGCAGCAAGAAGATCATTGTTGAAAATGATGAAGTCATAAACTCTAAAAATGAATGAAATGAAGAAACTAAAAGATATAACCTATCGCCACGAGCTGATAGAACGCTACCTCGATGCTGATACCAGCGTGGAGGAAGAACAGGCATTGGCTGATTTCTATCGCCATTGCGAGGATAAGGATTTAACGGATGAGGATCTCGACATCAGAAACCTGATGCTGGGAATGGAGAACTATACTCCGAATATTCATCAGGTGGAAAAGGAAGATAAACAGCCAGACATGAAAGAGATACCACTTGGAGTCTCAAAGAAGCACGAAACAAGATGGGTACGCCTCTCTGCGATACTTCTCGCTACGGCAATGCTGGCAGGACTCATCTTCCTGCTCTTCCCTATCAAGGATTATTTCTCATCCTCTTCCGAACAACCTGGTCTTGCCAATCTGGTTCCTACAGAGCAGATGGTTCGTTCGCAGCCATCTTCCGAGGATGAAGACGGGAACCTGAACGCTTACGAAAAGATGGAGCGTGCCGACTCCCTCTTCCTGGCTGCAACCCAGGATATCATGACCCCGCAGGAAATGAAGTCAAGCAAGATGGCCCTTGCCAAAAGAAAGAATATCGCAGAAAGAAGTGAGAACCATACAGGGAAGACTGCAGGAAATACAGAAGAGACCTCTTCTGACAATAAGGAGAAAACTTCCGGCAATGCCGAAAAGACCTCTTCTGAAACAGAAAGAAGCATTCATGAAGATTTCAATCAGATTTATGAAGTAGCCTCTGCCGCCCTGCCTTCTGCCGAGCAGCTGACCATCAACCGCCAAGGCGATAACATCGTTATCTCCACCATCGACAACGATGGCAACACCCAGCATTACACCATCAACGTTACAGATACGCAAGATGGTAGTTATCAGCTGTTTCCATTGGCACAGTTAAACGAATGATAAAACATTTCACGCTTATGAAAAAGTATATTTTCACCATTGCATTTGCCCTGCTGGGCATAACCAGCAGTATGGCATCCAAGGCAGATACCCTGCGTATCTACACCATCGACGGCGAGCGCATTCCAAACTTCACCGGCAAGGAACTCATCGGTAAAACCATCAAGAATTACCAGGTAAACACCAACGTCCTGCCGGCACCCAAAAGAGATGTGATAGAGAGTCATATTATCACCACTACCACACCTCCTGCCCCCAAGCCAGCCCCTCACTATCTGATCAAGGGCAGAGAGCAGGAACTGACTGAAGAGGAATTCAACAAGATTTCTCTCAGCAAGATCAGAGCCATCGATGTCTTAAAAGAGGGCACCAAAGCCATTCAGGAAAGAGGCCTGAAAGAGGATGGCAGAAGCTACATCATCGTTACTCTGAAGAAATAACAGACAAAACATATCCCTTTTTCTTCAGCGACTCAATCTTAACGGTCGCATCATGCTGAAGAGCATGGCGAAGATACGTCATCTGCACATTCACAGCCAGGGAGTTGGCATAGCTCACGGTTCCCCACACCGCCTCCTGTATCATCTCCTTGCTTACTACATTGCCGATATTCTTCGCCAGCAGACGGAGGATGTCGGCTTGTCGGCTGGTAATGAGCACACGAGAGGAACGGGTACGAAGCTCATTGTTGTTATAGCAGAAGGTGGTTTCTCCGAAATGATACACCTCCTCTTCTATCGTCTCACTCTCATTCATAGAGAACCGCTCCTCTATTCTTGCCAGCAACTCTTCCGGATAGAAGGGTTTGGCAAGATAATCGTTTGCCTTCAGGGAGAAACCTTTCAGTCGATCGTTCTTCTCCGTACGGTCGGTGAGAAAGAAGATAAGCACCTTCGGGTCGATGGTTCTGATGCGCTCAGCCACCTCATAGCCATCCATCTCCGGCATATTGATGTCGAGCAATACCAGGTCGGGCTTCACTTCCGGGAACTGCTCCCATGCCTTCTTGCCATTGCCGGCATAAGTCACATCGTAGCCATGCTGCTGCAGGAAACTCTTCAGCAACATGGAATACTTCAAGTCATCGTCTGCAAATAATATCTTGATCATTTTTTCTGTTCTTTATAGCGTTAAACCGGATGCATCAGGAGTGCTGCGGGATGACGATTGAAATCCTGGTTCCCTTGCCCACTTCGCTCTGCATTATTTTTCTGCCCCCATGGGCCTTCACAATCATATCAACAAAACTCAAACCCAAGCCGATGCCTGGCTGCATCATATCCGGGTAAGCATTGCTGCGATAGAACTTCGTCCAGACTCTCTGCTGCTCGTCGGGCGAAATTCCGATACCATTATCTGATACAGAAATCATGACTTCCTCCTTCTCGGTATCTCGGCAGGCAACATGGATATTGACAATATCGCAGGAATACTTCACCGAGTTCTCCATCAGATTACTGACCACATTCTGAAGCTGGTCTCTATCTCCCATCATCCTATCGGAAGTGCGCAGGTAATCGAGCGAAACATTCACCTCCTTCTGCCTGTTCTTTCGATACACAGCCACCAGATTCTGCAAGGCTGCATGGATATCGAAAGACGTTATCTGGAGCGGGATATGTTCCTCTGCCCTGATTACTTCACGGAGTTTGGCGAGATAGGCAGTCAGGTTATCGCTCTCCTCTCTTACGGTCTCCATGATAAGGGCATTCTCATCCTTCTCATCTGTCTTTTGAGCAGAGAATACGGACACACACATCTTCAGCGTCTGCACGGGGCGCTTCAGCTCGTGAATCATCGTATGCACGAAGTCGCTTCGCATCTTATCCACCTTCTTCTGCAGGAGCATCACCTTGATGAGATAAGCTATGCTCAGGAGAAGCATGATGGTAACCAGGAGACTTCCTATCATCTGCCACATCATTCCCTTCAGGATGGGCAGCATCGGCACCTGCATCCTCATCTGCATCGACTGATACTGGATAGGATTGAAAGGCACTTCTACCAGCATTTCGTGATGAAACAAGGTAGGAGGCTCTACGATTCTTGTCTGCCACAGACGATGCTTTCCCGTCTTCATCTCTGCCCCGATGAAATCATTGCCCAGTTTCCTACTGACGAAACGATCAAAATGCGCCTTGTCAAAACGGGTAAGCTGGTAAGTGATGTAAGTATTCAGGCAATCAAAAGAATTGTTGGAATCCGTCTCACGCAAATCGAAAGTATCTCTCTTCTCCATCACGTTACCGAATCCCGGCTTGCTATATACCACTCCACCAATGATTGTATCCGTGTCCAGCGGAGAGCAAACCGTAGTACAGGGACCCTTGAAGTCTGAAAAATATGCCGAGACGACATAACCGATATGTGATTTTTCTTTTACCGCCGCTCCGATATTTGTCAGATAGGCAATAATCGCCTGTTCCGCCTTTTCGGCGTTTTTCTTCCCCATCTCTCCCGTCGAATAGGTCACGCTATTGTAGAGCCAATAGGTCTGCAAGCCTATCAGCAGGAAAGAGGAAAGGATGGCGAGCAGCCAGACTTGTTTGATTCTTCTATTCATATCATTTTTTCTTTTTTCGATGCAAAGGTACGAAGATTTCACTATATATAATAAGGTGAAGCAAGATTATTTTGCCAGCGTAATGTTTCAGTAATGATTATTTGCGATTTTGAGCCCGAAAAGCTGTTCCTTTGCAGACGAAAACAAAAAGCAAGGAAGAAAATGAAGAAAGAAACAGTTATATGTGCGATGCTAGCCACCGCCACCTGTGCAACAGCACAAAATGGGAAATTCCCGGCATCCGGAGTTTCCGCAGACTCAATACAGACGGAAAATGATTCGATCAAAGCTAACCAAGAAGCTGAGATTAAAGCTGATAAGGAGGCAGAGATTCAAGCCGTAACCGTAACAGGTCATCGCCCGATGTACAAGATGAGAAACGATGCCCTGGTTACCCGTGTCCGTAATACTCCTTTGGCAAAGGAGCCGACGCTGGAAGATGTATTGAAGCACATACCCGGCATGAAACAAACCTCCGATGGAACTCTGGAAGTAAACGGACTGGGAGCACCCACCATCTATCTCAACGACAAGAAGGCTACCTCTGCCGAACTCTCTCATCTCGATGTGAAGCTGATAGATGAAATAGAACTCATTACCACTCCTGGTGCAAAATATGATGCAACGACGGGAGCCGTACTGAGAATCCTGACGAGAAGAACAGACGAGGGTATATTCGGCAAGATGCAGGTGTATGATAAATTGAGCGAGGTGAACACCAACCACGAGGAATTGACTCTGGGTTGGGTAACGAAGAAAATTTCGCTCACAGGATTTTACGGCTACACAGACAACCGATACAATGTGCATCAGCCACAGGAAGCACTCGTAAGAGCCAAAGATGGCGAATATCTCTTCGGAACCGACCGCCATGGCAAGAACAAGGCAAATTATAACGCTACGGAACTCAATTTCGACTGGTTAATCAGCAAGCAGCACGAAGTGGGAATACAATGGGAAGGGCTTTGGCTGAATGGCGGCAGAAGCGAGAAACAGCAGCAGTACTATCGCTATCCTAACCCAGCAGGAGAAGATACAAATAGAGAGATGAAGCTTTCTGATATTGATGGCGAGATGAAGTATTTTGATGCGGAGAGCCAGCAATGGGGACACCAGCGCAGTCACCACTTCAACCTCTTCCATCTGGCTAAATGGTCGAAGCATTTCTCATCACAGATTTATCTGGACTATGCAAGGAACAAGGATTCTGACAGCCAGCCTATCACGGAGAAAGAAGGTAGCGAGATGCAGGAAACCCTCAACCGCTCTAATTCCAACTACGATATCTATAGTGGAAGAATCGAAGTCAAGCAACTCATCTCTGATAAACATTCCATCAACTATGGTGGCGAATGGAGCCTGATGGAAGGCAAGGGAAAAACCGAAAGTTCTGCCGATATGCTTGGAACTACGGAATACAAAAACCACGATACCAAGACGGCAGCTTACCTGCAATATCAGGGTGAAGCTGGCAGATGGAGCTGGTGGGCAGGCATCCGATACGAGCATCTCACATCCCGATACACCAATCTGTCGGAGGAATCTCCCGACAATATGGAGCGCCATTACGACCAGTGGTTTCCATCGTTCGGTATCACTCTCAAAGAACCGTCGTGGCATCACTCGCTCAGCTTCCGCACTACCACCGCCCGACCTTCTTTCAGTCAGCTAAGCGGGAACATCTACTATACCTCGCGCTTTCAGTATCAGATCAGCAATCCGAAGCTGCAGCCTGTCAACACCTATCGTTTGACCTACTCCGTGCAGTGGAAAGATTTCATGGGAATGCTGAGATATACCCGTACCGACCACTCCATCATGTACGTGCATGAAGTGCCGGAAGACAAGCCCGTAAGATACGTGAGTACATTCATGAACTTCAACAAGATGCAGAAATACATGGCATATCTCAACTGGGGTCACGTCTTCGGCTGCTGGCGCCCAAATGCCCATACAAGCATCACTTACCAGCGCTTCTCCGTAAATGATCATGGAGAGCTAATCAGTTACAACGGAGCAACTTGGAATGCATCGTTTGACAATTACTTCACGCTACCAAACGACTATCAGCTGTCGCTCTCCTACAGTTTTGACAACGGCGGACAAGTGGGTAAAACGAAGTTCCGCCCCACTCAGAACTGGAGTCTTGGCGCCAACAAATCGTGGATGGACGGCAGATTACAGGTTGCCTTCAGTGCCAACGACCTCTTCCATCAGCAGCTCTTCAAGGAGCGAACCCACGAGCATGCCGTTGACTTCTCCCAGACTGAGGATTACAAGCTATGGAGCTACAAGTTGACCGTAACCTGGAAATTCAACAAGCGCAAGGGAAGATACAACGGCATGAACAGTGCGGAAGATGAATTGAACCGACTATAGCCGGACAAGACTCTCTTATCTTAATGATCTTTATAATTTCAAGTATCCGGGTTATCCCACTCCCAGCAGTTCTACTTCGAATATCAGGGTAGAACCGCCTGGGATGCCCGGCTGCGAGAACTTGCCGTATCCCATCTCGGCAGGGATGTAAAGTTCCCACTGGTCGCCCACATGCATCTGCTGCATGGCAACAATCCAGCCATCAATCAGGTCGCTCAATCGCATGGCGAACGGCGTACCGCCACGGCTGGAATCAAACTTCTTGCCGTTGATGGTCCAACCGGTATAATGAGCCGTCACAATGCTGCGTCGGCTAGGCTGTGCTCCCTTCGGGTCGCCCTGCTTCAACACCTTATAATATATACCACGAGGCAGCGCCATAACGCCCTCCTCCTTTGCCTTTTCCTCCAGCCAACGCTTGTTGGCCTCTACATATTCTCTTTTTGCCATAAATCTATTTGGATTCTTGATATACTATGATTTTTGCGCAAAGTTACAAAAATCTATCGTATCTGCAAAAGAAAAAGGAGAACTTTTCTTCTTTTATCAAAGAAAAGCAGTACCTTTGCACCCTAATCAACCCAAAATACGATATGCCACAATCACTACATATTGCAATTATTGGTGGGGGTGCCGCAGGATTCTTTGCGGCGAAGTGCTCGACATCGATGCCACCACCGGCGGTTTCAATCTGCAGGCCGCCTGGACCACGGGGTATGTGGTGGGACAACATATAGGAGAATAGCCTATTCTTCTTTAGAAACAAAATCTTTCACGATGCGGGTGTATTCCTCATGATGGTCGCGATACGCCATGGCATGAACGGAGCCCTTGGCGATGAAGATGGCTTTTCTGCCCTTCGTCTTTGCCTCGTAAAGCGGATGAAGCATAGCGTAGGGCACGAAGGCATCCTTGTCGCCATGGATAAAGAGCATCGGTTTGGTGCTCTTGCGAACCTGCTCTATCTGCTGAGCCTCGGCAAACGACCAGCCGTAACGATACCGGCAAAGGGCGGAAGTGGTATTCATCAGCGGGAAGGCAGGCAAGCCAAACTGGTCTTTGAGCTGAGCGGAAAACTCATCCCACACGCTGGTATAGCCGCAGTCCTCCACAAAGCACTTCACGTAATCGGGAGTCTTCTCTCCCGATACTGCCATCGTGGTTGCCGCACCCATCGAAATACCGTGAATCACCTGACGGGTATTCTTCACTCTTCGTTCTTCACTCTTCACTTTTCCTCCTTCACCCTTCACTCCTCGTCCTTCACTCTTCACTTTAAAAATCTCATTGGCTACTTCCGACCATCTGATGACATCCCATCTATCCTTCCATCCCATCTGGATATGGTCGCCCTCACTCTCTCCATGTCCATACAAATCTGGCAGGAGCACATTATACCCCATATCGTGATTATAGAGATAGGCGATGTGCAGCATTCCCTCGGAGCGCACCTGATAGCCATGCACCACCACGGCAGTCTTTTCCGTAGTCTTCGGTGCATAGAGATAGATGGCATGGGCCTTGTAGCCCGACGGCATCACGACAAAGGTATCCTTCACGCAATGGTGCTGATACACGGAGTCCATCCAGCCAATCATCCAGGGACACTCGTTCTTCATTCTGTTCTTCCAATGCTCAGCCGTCATTCTCTCCTCCTTCGGATAGTTGAGCGAATAATTGAGCATATAGTTGCTGGCACCATACAAGCCCAGCACCACAAGCACCACCAAGCCCAGAGCCGAAGCGATGCCTATCTTTCTCATCCTTTTCTGTTTCATCTTCATTCTTTTTGCTATTAAAAATATCTATTATAGAGTTTCCGCTGCAAAATTAAGGAAAAAGATGGAAATGGCAAAGAAACGGAGGAAAAAATCCAGTTAAATTGAAGCATAAAGCTGCATTTATATGGGTATATGAACTACGACAAACTATCGATAAGCATATCCCAGAATGGATAGAGTTTAAACAGTTACAATCTATCCATTTCCTTTTTCCCTGCCCCTTTACCTTTATATTTTGTTTTAACTGTATTAAACTTATATCTTACGTTACATTCCACTGCCCTTACAGACGCAGCCTTTTCAATATAGACATCATTCATTCCGCTGAAAATGGTAAAAGTATTTTTGCGGGCAGTATTAAAGATGTCATTTGCAGACAACTTGACATTCCATTTTTTAGATAAGTCCTTAGCCAAAGAAAGATTTATCTGTCCAATACTCCCCATCTTAATATTCTCACTATTTCCCTCACTACGCCAACTGTAATTTACTGTCGCCATATAGTTGTTATGGAATTTGAAAATATTATTGAACTTAACTACAACCAAAGGATTGTCCACGTGCTTTATATTTCCTCTGTAATCAATCTTGTAAAATTGCGAGACAACACCACATGCCAATACGGGATAATAGCATTTCCAAAGGAATCCGGGCATAAAAGAAGCCATTATCTGTAAGTTAGACAGACTGTTTCTAGAATTTTCCTTTTTGAGCAAAGCTATAGTCTTCGCATCATCATAATATGTATATGATGTTATTATTTGGTTTTGCACCTTTTTATAATTAGCAGTTAATGCCAGCCAGCGATACCTCAAATTCAAAGAGATGTTGTCGCTATAGGATGGTTGCAAATACGGATTTCCACTTTGATAGAGATATTTGTTAACATAGTGAACCGTGTTGCTCAACTGAGAGTACAATGGACGATAGCATTGCTTAGAATAGCTCAGCTGCACCATAGTTTTTCCAATGGGCAGAGCCAATGAAGCAGTCGGAAAAAACTTATCATAAACATGTGACTGTTCGTGATTTTTTCTGCCACCTATAAAATATTCACTGTTCACATGCTCATACCTGCCACCGATACGGAATGTTACATTGCCTAGATGCTGCATAGTTTCAACGTAATATGCCATATTCAGCTCCTGTATTTTATTGTTCTCGCCTGCCATAATGCTATTTTCACTTTCTGAATTTTCCTCACGGCTACTATTGGTGAAATCTACTCCAAAGCTAAAATTACCTTTAAGAAATGGGTGTGACGCATATAATTCCGTTGCCATTAACCTAGCATGCCCAACATCTTTAATTCCGAAATCCTGATTGATGCCAGTTTGCTCTATAACATTTTGATTTTCATGTGTTTTTTTCCACATTAAATCAAAAGTCATTTCCAAATTCCATTTTCCCCAAACCCCATGGCAATATCCATCTAACAAATGTTCCAAATCTCTTAATTTGATATCCTTGTATGCAGAAGTCTCACTTTCAATTATATCATCAGAATATAATGATGACATAATGCTCGAATTGGTCTTTATTGGAGCATAAGACACTTGGTAAAATGCGCCAAATGAGAGTTTTGGAGACGAGGAAAAATCAAATCCCCATTTACCATCAATCAACTTTGAGTGCTGTGCCGATTTCATAGTCGTATTCTGCTGATGATGTGACGAGAGCCATGAATTCTGAACATTTTTGCTAGAGTTCGTATTCTTGCCTTTCTCAAATCCCAACGTTCCAAAAACATCCAAATTGTCAATTCTATAGTTCAAGTCCAAATTGTCTTTGCCATACAGATAATTACGATAACCAATAGTAGCGATGTTATCAAAGGAGAAACCATCCCCAACCTTTTTAATGGTTGTTATCTTTATGATGGAACCTACGGTTGATGCATAACGTGAACTTGGATTCGTTATAACTGTTATCTTATCTATTTGGTTAGCCTTCAATTGCTCAACTTCTATATTATTGCGGACAATATGTCCATTGATATAGAAGACTGGTTTTCCCTTGCCAAAAACTTCAATGGAACCATTATTATTCAGTACACCAGGCAACATACCCATAACATCTTTTGCAAAACCAAGTTTTTCCAAAACGGTACCTTTGACTTCTGTCACAAAGCCTTCGCTGTTCAACTTTGCCAAAGGGCGGGTTGCTCTAACAACAACCTCCCTTAATTGCAGAGTATCCTTTCCAAAATTTTGGTTAGCGATACCAGTCTGTGCCAAACAGATTTGAGCTAAAATCAAATGAAATATAATACCAACAAATCTTTTTACCTTAAAATCTAACATTTTCATCCGTTCCTATATCTTTTGTTTTATAAAACTCTACTCCACTCTTAACAAAGAGCTGTTTATATTCTTATTAACATCCTTCTCTACTTTTTGGGTCTTCCTGCCAAAGTCGAAGGAGTAAGCAACCTTGATGCTGGCATATTGCGAAGCCGTCTGGTCTTTGATGCTCTTACTGTAGCTGTAGATAGGCAAATCCAGCCAATACCGCTTCTCCTGCTTTTTGAAAGGCGATACTGCCTGAAGTTCTACATAGAGGTTGCCCCTGCTGTAAGAACACGACATTCCATAGTCGATAGGAGTCTTGCTTATCACCAAAGCAGCTTCATCTAAAGACTTCTTGCCAAAATGCAGGTAAGGCTTCAAGGCAAAATCACCCATGAACATATTCAACCCAAGATTACCCGTCAAATTGTTGTTATGCTTCGACCAGGTAGTCTTCACCTCCGCATGGTTATATCTGATATCTCCCGACAAATTGGCAAACTTACACAGTTTGTACTGCAAGGCGAGGATAGCAGAATAATATTGAGCATTTCCACCATTCGAGTAAGTCTTCACTATTTTCCCGTTTGCCTCATCCAGGTAATAATCATCAGTTACAGGATGATGATTGTAACGGAATTGTCCGATGGCAGAAACACTCAACCTGTTGAAACGCCCCATATAATATAAATAGGTGTTGATGTCATGTGATTTCTTCAGTTCGGGCATTCCCTTTTCCATCATGTGGGAATTGACCTGAATCATAGCCCGGTTGATGACATCCATACCATGATTGGAGTTCACAAAGTTGAATGACCACAAGAGCATTCCCTTATTCAGCTGGTATTGCACATTCGTATTGATGCGAGGAGACAGCTGGCTAAAACTGTTGTCTCCATGCAGATGATATTGAAGCCAATCCAATCCGATGCGGGTTTTCAGGCTCAAGCGCCTGCTAGCCTGGAAATTATAGGAGAAGAAAGCCAACGACTCCCCTTTCCACAGATGCTGCCAAAGTTCGCAATTGCCGGAATAATCGGCATTCCAGACATCGTGATAATGAAACAATTCCACGGATAAGGAATGCTTTTGAGAGAAATAATTATAGATGGCAGACAGCTGGAACGACAGCGCTTTCTCATCTTCATCGGTCATTGCCTCGAAAGGCTGTTCCTGATAAAGACGATGATAGGAGTTGGCAGAATACTTGCCATGTACTCCCAAGGTAAGCGTCTGATTCTTGCTTAATGGCAAGTTGGCGTTCAGGTCAATCTTAGGAGACAGACTCTTCTTCCGGATATTTGAGAATACATTCGTCTCTGTGCTTTCCCTCGCAAAACCAGAAGATACATTTCTTGGAGTAGAGAGGTTGACGAGCGTAAACTTGCCCACCCAATATCTCTTTCCCTTCTGGTTCTGATAGCGGAACTGCATATATTCCTGATGATTCCGGTAAGAATTCTTACTATAGCTCTCCCTATCAAATAGGGATTGCGGAAACTGATAGTTCTCATTGTTCCAGGTCTCAGTACCATCCACATGACTATAGTTTGCACCAGCAAACACAGTATAGGAATTGTTACCTTTTACATAATTGGTGGCAACGTTATAGTCGCCATGGTCATATCCTATCATCTGCAGTCCGTCAGCCTGCACATATCCTCCATATCGGTATTGTTTGGTGATGAAGTTGACGACAAGCTTATCCTTGGCGTATTTTCCCGATGGAGCATCATGATATTCTATCTTCTCGATGTCACGAGGACGGAGCATCTGTATTTCCCTTATGTCGCATTCCTGCCCATTCAGATACAAGGTGGCTTGCAGTCCCATCACATCCACCTGATTCGACTTTGCATCGATGATGAGTCCTGGGATATTCAGGTTTTCCAACACCCCGAATCCATTAACCGCATGTTTTCGTTGCTGGCTGTTGGGATAGATGACGAGATGATCACCCACACGACTGATATTGGAGGCTGATACCACCACATCATCCAAAGCTTTAGTAGAGACAATAGAGTCCTTCCCGGTGTTCTGAGCAAACACGGGCACAGTAGCCATCAGCAGTCCAAAAGAGCAAAAAACCGTCTTCATTCTTACAATATGTTTTTATTTCATCATTATCTAGTACAAAAGTACACATTATTATCCAAATCCATTACATCTCTTCCGTTAAATTTGTATAACTGCATCAAATTACCAATTCCATCCAGTTCTTCATTCCTCCTACCCGGAATGCATTCCCATGTTTTGTTATACATCATCTCTTAAAAAACCTAACTCATAGAGTTAACATCCAAAAGTCATAGAGTTACGGGGAGAAAAGCATAGGGTTACGAGAAGAAAACTATAGGGAGAAAAGCTAAAAAAGCCTGATTTTGACTCCAAAACCACAGAAAAAAATAACACGGACAAATTGAATTTGTCCGGCCTCTTTGTCCGTCGGTTTATAATATCCTAAATATCAACTACTTAGAATCAACCGGACAATTTGTCCGGACAAATTCAATTTGTCCGTGTTTTAAAAATGAGCTATAATCTGCTCTTTTCTGCATTACCAGCACCCGTACCCTTATACTTGCTCTTGGTGGCATTGAAGTTATAAGTTACATTGACCAAGAACATGCGGGTATTATCTATACCGGTTCTGGTGAAGTGCGCATACGAATTATTATATTTCCAACTCTCGTTCTGACCATGAAGCAAATCCTCAGCTTCCAATCTTACAACCAGTCGGTTATTCAAGAACGACTTGGAAATAGACGCATCCAGGGAATTCCATGCATAATTGACACCCAATTCGCTATAATTACGCGACTGGTAAGCGTATTCCAATCGAGCCTTCCAATGATGTGGCAATACCCAGGTATTCTCCAAATCCAGATAGATAGAAGGACGGTTGGCATTATAGTCGCTGACGTATTTGCTGGCATCAAAGAACTGATTGACCAGACCTACCGTATAGTCAAGATGCCATAAGCCTATCACCGGAGTAGCCTCAAGATAGAACTTCAGGTTCTGAATCTTATCTACATTCTCGTAATATGACAGGGCTATATCCTTATTGCCCTGGAATGGCTTCATCATATATACCGAGGCATTCTTGTTGTAAATATATTCAGCAGAGAAACTCAACCAGGAATATTGCGCATCCCATTCCAGATGATAGGCATCCTTTGGTCGCAAGTTCGGATTACCGCTTTCATAGGAATGACGACTCGTATATCGGGTATAACCGGAAAGACGGAAGTAACTTGGTCGATAGGTCTTCGCCGTGAAACTCAACGAAGAATGCCACTTGCCCTTGTCATATCCCAAGGATACATTAGGAAATACATTATCATACTTTCTGCTCATATCCGGATTGAGCACTCCTTCGGCATAATAGTCTGATTTTACATGCTCATATCTCACACCGGCATTCAGGGAATAATCTCCCAACGACCATGCAGCCTCAGCAAAGGTGGCTATGTTCTGTTCCTTGATTCTGGAATCATTGGATGCAGCCACACCACCCTCGTTCTGGTTGTTGGTATGACTATCAGAATTTGTGTATTCCGAACCAAAGTCTATGTTCAACTGGTCGGTCAAAGGATAAGAAACTACCAATTTACCGGCAAGCAACTTTCCTTTGGTATGGCTATCAGAACATACTATCTGGTCGCCCAACTCAGTACTGGTTTCTGTGGCTTTCTGTATCTGGTCTTTCGTCCGCCACAACGCAGATGCATTCAGGTCTATACTCCACTTGCCTATCTTACCATTATAATAAAAGTCAGCCTGATGCATAGGAGTCTGCTTGGAATCAGACTCATCGTTGAGATAATTTACATCTCCCTGGTGAACTTCATCCTGAAAGATAGAATAGTTCTGCCTAACAGTAAAATACTTGGTATAGCCAGAACCAAACTTATATTTCAGACCGATGGTATGATTTTCGTTGAATTCATAATTGAAACCCAGATTGGCATCAGGTCCATAATTTCTAGCATCTATGCGCCCTGCAGATTTTTGATATATCTGATGCTGATTTCCATTGATATATTCATCCAATCCCAACTTATCATAAGAATAGTAATCTGACCACATCAATCCACCGAACACATCCAGTCCACCCGCACGGTAATTAAGATTAGCCTGCTCTTGCCAGGCATTCTTCATGGCAAAACCATATTTTGCCTGAAAATTACCACTCCATCCATTACCTTGCTTCTTGACCGTAGTAATACGAATCACCGAATTGACCTGGGCATCATACTGCGCACCAGGAGTCGTGATAACCGTCACGTTCTTCACATCCTTGGAAGATATGGTTTGCAATTCATTTTTATCGGTCAGCTTTCTGCCATTGACATAAATCTCCGGTGTACCTTTTCCAAATACCGAACAGTTTCCATCCTTATCCACACGCACTCTTGGAACCTGCTTCAACAAGTCGGCAACCATACCTGCATCACTCAGTATTGTACCCTGCACCTGGGTCTGGAATCCCTCGCGAGTCAGTTTTGTCTTTGGGCGAACCGCCTTCACTATCACCTTCTGCAGGTTCAACGTAGCCTCCTTCAGAGTAATTGAGCCTATCTTACCAGTATTATAAGTATCGACAGCGGTATGATAGCCCACACAACTTACTCTTACTATCGCCTTTCTGGCTCCGCAGGGAATCACGAACTGGCCGTTTTCATTCGTCACACCGCCATTTATCAATGAAGAATCACGAACATTCAGCAGGGCTACATTGGCGAAATCTACAGGGCGTTTCTTATTGTCGATGATGCGACCTATCATCTTGGTGGGAGTCTTCTGCGTACACTCCACGAAGATGTTCTCGCCATCTATCGTCATTTTCATCGGATAGAAGCCCATAATCTGGCGGATGGCATCCGGAGCAGTTCGCTTCACGATACTCGTGGTAACCGTGAAATCCTCCAGTTCATCATACATAAAGTTAATACGATAATCCTTGGTGCTCTTGGCAAGGATGGTAAGCGCTTCTGACATAGAAGTGTTGCGGAAGCTGCGGGTGATGCGTTGGGCATAGATGGTCTGAAGAGAAAGGCTCATCAAACCTGCCAGCAGCATGATATATCTTAATCTTTTCATCTTATTCCACGATTAAAGTTTGACCTTCATGACGAATATTCACTTTCTCAAAATGATTCATCAGTTCGATGATATCATCCAGACTCATGTTCTTCTCCAGTTGCAGGAAGAGACGGATATGGCGAGCCGACTCGTTCTGATAAGTTACCTGGAGATGGAAATGCCCGGCAATAGGAGTCAGGATATTCTGAAGCTCAGCGTTTTCGTAAACCAATGGGAGCTGGGCAAGACTTGCAGAATCTGTCTTTTCTTCTATGTTGGATTTCTGAGGAGCCGAAACCTGCTGGATAGAATCCTTATGGGATGCCACGAGTTCGGTATTGTTCTTATCAGATGGCTGATGAGAACGGGTTACCAGATGAATGGCAGCAAAGGTGATGCCGGAGACGACAAGGACGGCTGCAACGGCAGCTACCTTTCTCATCGGGCTCCAGAGATGAAGCTGCTTGGCTGTTTGCTGGGTTTCAGCATTCTGCTTCGTCTCATCTTTCTGCTGCTTTTCTTTCAGCTTCATCTCATATTTCAGCTTCTCCCATTCTGCATCAATAGAAGGCATCTTCATCTTTTCCTTCGACTTGGCGAAATCCAGAGACTGTCGGGTCTCTACCAACTGCTGATAGAGTTCGTTCACTTTCTCATCGCCCAGAAGTTCATCCTTTTGGGTTTCGGAATACTTTTCGGGATGCTCCAGGAGATCGAGGAGCATATCCCATTTCTGAGAATCCATCTTCTGAGGATTTATGTCAGATAATTCATGTTTCATTTTCTTTCCTTTCTTCATTTTAGGGTTCCATTGTAAGGACGTCTTCAGACAATAGAATCATGGTTATACTATTTTCCTTTCAACTTTTCTCTGAGCGTTCGCAAACCTTTTACGATATGCTTATTCACTGCCGAGACACTGATGCCCAGCTCCTCCGCCGTATCCTTATACGACATTCCTTCCCGATAGCACAATCGGATGACGGAAGCAGTCTGGTCGGTCAGGTCGTGGTCGATGCAATCCACGGCAGCCTGCCATCGCTCTTCCAGACGAGAAGGTTCTTCCTCCGTCAATTTCTCTTCCGAGAGAGGGAGAAGCCGTTTCAGTCTTTCATCTCTCTTCTTTCTGGCTATGAGATTGATGCAGGCATTCTTCACGCTCCGCATCAAGTAAGCCCGGTCTGGAACCAGCTGTTTATCCCACAATCTGGAGAACACATCGCTCACCACATCCCTCGCCTCCTCATTATCATGGAGCAAGGCAAAGGCGAAGCGATACATCTGCTCGTAATGGTCGTGGAACAGCCGTTCCATCCGCTGTTCATTTTCTTCTGTCATCACGTCATTTTCTTCTTGTTTCTACTCTTATATACAAGCTTTCCGGAAATCAATTACCCCTAAAATGAAGAATTCTTCTACTTTTTTTGGGAAAAGCAATGCAAAGGTAATAAAAAACTAGAAAAAAGCTTGCTTTTTCGAATAAAAAGTGTATCTTTGCAGCTAAGAAACAACATCATTATATTATGGGTAAACGAGCCATCATAGAAGCTTTACGCCATTATTTCAGCACCCAACCCGTACTGAAAGCCTGGCTGTTCGGTTCTTTCTCCAGAGGGGAAGAAACGAAGGATAGCGATGTCGATATTATGGTTTCTTTGGACAAGAGCAAACCTATTGGTTTAAAATTCTTCGGTATGTGGAATGATTTGGAAGAACTCTTAGGTAGAAAAGTTGATTTGGTATCAGAAGGAACCTTACTCCCTTTTGCACAGGAATCAGTAGAACGTGATAAAATCTTAGTATATGAGAGAACGAAGTAGAGATAAAAACCGCCTAGAGCACATGCTCCAGGCGATAGAAAGAATCTGCCGATATACAAAAGGTAAAAACTTTGAGGATTTTATCGCAGACGACATGATGTATTACGCAGTAGTCAAGAACATCGAAATTCTTGGAGAAGCATCGAATATGCTAACTGAAGAATTTCGACAAGCGCATCCTAAGACTCCTTGGAAACAAGTGAACGGCATGAGGAACTATATCGTTCATGAATATTTCCAAGTTGATAACAACGTTGTTTGGGATGTGATTACAAACGACCTTCCGATATTAGAGCAACAAATAAAGGAGTATCTAATTGAAGAAAAATAAAAACATCGGTCAAGCAAAGAGCAAACCAACATGGTTTTGCCTTCGCTTGACCGATTGTCATATATTCATTGTTTATTAAGAGAGTTTCTTCCTAACAAGAACTACAAGCGGCTCTTTTCTTCATTACCAGCTCCCGTACCCTTATACTTACTGCGCTTGGCATTGAAATTATACGTAACCTGCAAGGAGATGCTACGAGTATAGTTGTAGCAGTCTTTTGTGGTACCCGAACCCTGTCCATACATCGTCCAACGTTCCTTTGTAGTCTTGAAGATGTCATTTGCAGAAAGATAAATGATCCATGTGCGATTGGCAAACGACTTGTCGAACCGCAGATCGACGCTGTAATTACTCTTCATCATAAGAAATCCATCTGCATTGGGGGGTGCTGCATTCAGGCTGATAGCCGCATTCATGGTTTCTGAAAGAGCGAAATTATTGTCGAGCAAGCACAACAGCAAAGGTCTGCTTAATGCCTTGCTGGCACCATACTTCCTGGTATCGAAGAACTGCTGTTTATAATAGAATCCCCACCTAGGACGGAAGATGCCAAGCTTTGGCGAAACATTGACAGAAGCATAAAGCAGCTGCTTATGGTCGAAATTCAACGACGTACTATAAGCAAATTCCTTTCCAGGATAGATATACTTGGTCCACTCTATCACATCCTTCAGATATTTATAACCTGCGGAAACATTCAGCCACTTATATGTCATCATTGCCTCAACATTGAACACCTTCTCCGGTTGCAAGGTAGGATTTCCGCCTTCATAAAGGAAACGGTTGTCAAACTGCATGAAGTTGCCTAACTGTCGATAACTTGGACGATTTATTTTCTCGTTGACATTCAACTGCCAATTCCAGTTACCTTTGTTCCATGATATGCTGAGGTTAGGAAAGAAGTTGCTGTATCTTCTGCTCACATCATCCTGCTTGACTCCACCAGAGAAATAGTTGCGAATGATATTCTCGTAACGCACACCCAAACCAATGTTCCACTTGCTGAGGGACAGTCCATATTGCGCAAAGCCAGCAACATTTCTTTCATGGATATCCGTCTCTGTGGATGGCACCAACTGCTCTTCATTCAGGAACGTTCCATGAGAGTCGGTCTTCGACAGCTCTGTTCCTACAGACATATTTCCTTTCCACAAAGGAATATTCACAACCAACTTGCCTGCCCACATATCGCTATTCTGACGATTGCTTGAGTGTACCTCCTGATTGCCCAACTCCTTGCTGCTTTCAATACTCTCGTCACTACGTCTGTTATTGACCGTATAGTATGTGGCGTTGAAATCGATGCCTACCTGTCCTATCTTTCCCACATAATAGATTTCTGCCTCATGTGAGCCAAGGTGAGGCTTTGCAACCACATTTTGCCCAATGCTTCCCTGTGCCACACCGTTCAGAAACACATCCTGTTGGCTTGCACTATTCGTTCTGCCATTCAACATGCCATAGTAGCGATAAGAGCCGCCAATGGAATTGCTGTCGTTGAGCGAACAGTCGGCCGAGAGATATTCCGACAAGAAGCGGTTGTTGGTATCCAAATTAAAATGCTGGTCGTTGTGATAATGCTTGTCGGGCAAATTGATATCGGTGTTCAGATGATTATCCTCACCAATATGATAGTCCCTCGTCCATAAGCTATTGGCTATCTCGAATTTCCTGGTCTGATACCGGGCGCTGATAAGCTCGTAATCCGACATCCATTTGTTGTATTTACCCAAAGCATCCGCGCGTAAGCTGAACCCATTGGCATGGCGCTCTTTGGTACGGATACGAATTACCGATTCCACCTCGGCATCATATTCAGCTCCAGGACTTGTAATCACGGAAATCGACTTGATGTTGTCGGGAGTGATGTTTACAATCTCATTATTGTCATTCACTCGCTTGTTGTTGATATAAACAATCGGTGTGCCCTTACCAAACACGGATATCTTTTGCCCATTCACAGAGACACGTGGCAACAGGTTCAGGACATCAAAAGTGTTTGCCATCTTAGAAAGCAAGGTATGCTCTACGGCAACCTCCACTCCTCCAGGTGACATTTTATACTGAGGCCTTTCACCCTTCACGACAACTCCTTTGATAATCATCGTTTCAGGCTGCAATTTGATGATTCCCATTTCCGGATTGCTGTATATACGGTTGATTGTCTTATAACCAACGTATGTGATACGGGCTAACACCTTCCGGGAATTACAAGGAATGACAAAACTTCCATTCTCATTGCTCACACCATGCCCTACGATTGTAGAATCTATGGGCGACAACAAGGTTATATTTGCATATTCGGCAGCATTGCCACTCTCATCTATAATACGTCCCTTATAACGAAGGGGTGTCTTCTGCGTACACTCCACCATGATATTATCCTCCACCTGCGTCATCCTGATGGGATAGAATCCAATCAGTTGCATGATGGCATCGGGAACGCTTTGGTTCCTGATGTTCTTGGTCACCCTGAAATCCTCCAGTTCATCATACACGAAGTTGATGGTGTACTTATGCTGGCGGGCATTCAAATCCTTCAATGCCGCAGAGAACGACACATTATTATATTGTCGGGTGATGCGCTGGGCATAAGACTGCTGAACCCAAAGCAACAGGAAGAGAAGAAGAAGCTCTCTGATAAGCTTGCCGCTAACGGGCATTGGTTTCCAAAAATCTCTCATAAATATATCCTCCTATCTTATTTCACCATCAATGTTCCGTCAATATACTCTATCTGTATGCGGTCGAAAGCATTCAAAATCTTCAGGTTCTGCTCCAAAGTCTTCGTCTTGTTCCAGTTGAAGAAGAGACGGATGTGCTGGGCACCGGCATCCACATACTCCACCTTGACATGATAGAAACCGGATAACTGAGCCAGGATGGTTCCCAATTCAGCATCATCAAACACCACCGGCTTCATATCAAGCGAATCCTTGTTCTCTGCTGTTGCAGCACGAAGACTGTCATTCGGCAACGCCTGGGTTGTTGCCATCTGTTCTGTAGCAGCCTTGTTATCCGCTGCCTGATCAGAAGCCGGGAACCCCAACCAGCCATTGTGAATCGCAGCCAAGGCTACCCCCGAAAGGAAGATGATGCCGACGATGGATGCAGCAATCTTCATCCGGTTGCGATAAGCACCCTTGGATTTGCCGGCATCTATCGCCATCTTATCCTCGAGATGTGCCTGAACAAACTCCTTCCAAGCCCCATCCACATCCACGTCCTTCGGATTGGTTTTCTTGCCAGCCATTCTCGCCATCGCCAGTTCATGAAAGAACTCCTTCACTTCCTCATCGGCAAGCAGGCGCTCCACCTGCTCGTCGGTATATTTCTCGGGATGCTCCTGCATGTCAAAGAGCATCATCCGCTTTTCTTCTTTACTCATGTTTGTCATTGTCTTGCTCATTTAAATTGTTTCTTAATCCAGTCCATCGCCTTCGAGAGATGGTTGAATACCGTCACCTTGCTCACTCCCACTTCATCAGCCACCTCCTGATAAGATTTCTCCTGAAGATAGCGCAGACGGAAAATAAGTTGCCGGATAGGCGGTTCCAGGTCTTCGATGAGAAGCATCACCCGGTCGAGCCGTTCATCGGTCTCTTCCGAAAGAATCACGTCGGCATCATCCAGCAGCAGCTTCGCCACCCTTTCTTTCACGCTCTTATGAGCTATCAGGTTGAGACAGCGGTTGCGTACACTCCGCATCAAGTAACCTTCCTCACTCCCAGGCACCAGAACCACATCATCGGCAAGAATCTGGGAGAATACTTCGCTCACCACATCCTTGCTCTCGTCATCATCCGAAAGAATGCATCTGGCCAGATTGTACATCTTCGCGTAATGCTGACGGAATAACTGTTCTATGTCCTTTTTTCTGTTCATATACTATATATACAGTTGAGCCAGGCGAAAAACTAAGCAAAACATCAACTTTTTTGTTTTTTTCTTTAAATCCGAATCGAAATCTCCAAGATTCTCCCCGGATTTGAATGCAAAAGTACACAATCTATCGGAGATAGAAGACAAATGGTAAGGATAAATCGATTTTCTATTGATTTATTTGTTCATTCCAACATTTTTTAGTACTTTTGCCCACCAAATTACGAACAAGTAAATAAGATTGGTATAAAATAGGTATTACCAAGATAAAATAAAGAATAGATTAGATAAAGGAGAATAAGATTATGTCAACGATTATTTATCCATCACCGATATTCGGTCCGGTAAACTCCCGCCGTCTGGGAGTTTCACTGGGCATCAACCTCATGCCATCTGATGGCAAGGTCTGCTCATTCGACTGCGTTTATTGCGAATGCGGATTCAACGCCGACTTCCGTCCTAAGAAAAAGCGCCCTACCCGCGAGGAGGTAAGAGAAGGATTGGAGAAGGTTCTGAAAGAGCGCCACGACAACAACCAGCCTCTGGATGACATTACCTTCGCAGGAAACGGTGAGCCTACGGGACACCCTGATTTCAAGGGAATCGTGGAAGATACGATGGAACTCTGCAAGAAGTATTTCCCGGAAGCACAAGTATCCGTGCTCAGCAATGCCACCTATATATATAAGGAGGAAGTGAGAGAGGCGCTGATGCTCGTGGATAACAACATCCTGAAACTGGATACCGTGGATATAGATTACATCAAGAAGCTGGACCGCCCTCAGCAGCCTAACTACGACGTGAAGGATGTGATCAAATATCTGAAGATGTTCAAGGGTCACGTCATCATCCAGACCATGTTCCTGAGAGGTGACGGTTTGGACAATACCAGCGAGCACTTCGTAGCTCCCTGGCTGGAGGCAGTGAAAGACATCCAGCCTCAGCAGGTAATGGTTTATACCATCGCCCGCGAAACACCAGACAAGTTGCTGGAAAAGGCACCAAAGGAAGTACTCGATGCCATCAAGGACCGTGTAGAGGCATTGGGCATCAAGTGTACAGCCAGCTATTAAGAGATAATCAGGATAAGAAAGAAAAGCAAGTAGAAAAAAGAAAGAATGAAAGCGAAAAGTAATATCCTCATTATCAGCGATATGTGTGGCTACGGAAAGGTATCTGCCGCTGTTCAGATGCCTATTCTCTCTTATATGGGACTCGACGTGTTCAATCTGCCAACCATGCTCATCAGCAACACCTTCCCATACGGCAAGTATGCCATTCTGGAATGCACTTCGTATATCGAGGAAGCCTTGCAGAAGTGGAACGAACTGGGCATTCACTTCGATGCCATCACCACGGGTTTCATGGCTTCGGAGCGTCAGGCTAAGCTGGTGGCACGTTATTGCAGAGAACAGGCAGCACTGGGCACCGACATCTATGTGGATCCCGTGATGGGCGATTACGGCAAGCTCTATGGTGGAGCCAGTGAGAGCACCGTGAGATGCATGAAGGAGATGCTGAGCGTATCGCATCTCTGTTTTCCCAACTATACCGAGGCTTGCCTGCTGACGGATTCGGAATACAAGGAAGAGGGAATCTCGGAGAAGGAAGCCTATGAACTGATAGATAAACTGAGAGCCATCGGTTCCCACTCCGTGCTCATCACCTCGTGCATCGTAGAGGGGCAGCATGCCGTGGTAGGTTTCAATCATCTTACTGAAGAGTATTTCCTCCTGCCCTACGAAGAAATCCCCGTTCAGTTCCCGGGCACCGGCGACATCTTCTCCAGCATCATCGTGGGCAGACTGAAGGATGGCGATCATCTTCGCCATGCCACCCGCATCGCCATGGATACCCTGCGCAACTGGATAGACATCAACAAGGATGACAAGGACAAGAACCGAGGAATTCCGATAGAAAGGCATCTGGGGGACTTGTAAATTGCCATTTAGCAAACACAGAAGCAAGGGAATACCAATTAAGTTATAATGGAAAAGAAAGAAACAAATACACTCAGTATATTTCAGCGCCCAGTATGGGTAAGCCTGTTCGCCCTTACGGCTGCTATCTCGTGGGGATGGGCTTACCCATTGATAAAAATGGGAATGGAGGAATATCAGATTACAGCAGACATGACCGGAAGCAAAATGCTTTTTGCAGGCATCCGCTTCTTCATCTCCGGCATCATCATCCTGGCCATCGCCAGAAGTTCACACCGTGAATTCGGATTCAAGAAGAAAGCTGTTCAAGAGAATGTCTGGTTCCTTCTCCTCTATGCACTCCTCAACACCACCCTTCATTATGCTTTCTTCTATTTCGGACTCTCGCATAATGCAGGAGCACGTTCGGCGATACTCAATTCTATGAGCGTCTTCACGGTGGTTATCCTTGCCTGCATCTTCTTCAAGAGCGACAGGATGACGTGGCGAAAGGCATTAGGCTGCATCATCGGATTCCTGGGCATCCTTGCCTTGAACCTTGGCGGAAAGGAAAGCGGAAGTTTCACATTCCTGGGCGATGGTATGATTATCCTCAATGCCCTGTGTGGAGCCAGTGCTTCCCTGCTGACCCGAGGATTGAGCAAGAGGGTGGATGTTTTCGTAGGAACCGGTTATTCGCTGAGCATCGGTGGAGCCTTGCTGGTGATTCCTGCATTGTTAACGGGTGGCTATCTGCCAGTCATCAGCCTCTGGGGCATCACTATCCTTCTGCTGCTCATCGCCATCTCAACCATCAGTTTCGCTCTCTACAACAAACTATTGAGCTGCAATCCCGTAGGAAAGGTAGCGATATACAATTCGCTCATCCCCGTAGTAGGAGCCATCACCTCCTGCCTCTGTCTTGGCGAAACCTTCTACTGGAAGTATCTGATAGCAGGCGCATTGGCTACTGCCGGAATTTATATCATCAATAAAGGGAAGAAATAAATTCCGACCGTTGCCCATGCAACCCATATAGAAAGCAAAGCCACCTATTTCAAGATACCCGTTTCGCGCTCCTCATTGTTGATATTTCGCTGTATCTTACGGTATTCCTTTCCCCGATTGATATTCCAGGCAACACCGATACGAAACAAATTACCTTCCGAATTGTCATAACCACGAACCTGCTTACGGAGCAAGGCGTTGACGATTTCTGCTGAATAAGATTTCGGATGAGCCATAAACGGATTATGCATATAGAGCGTAAAATCGAAATCACCTATATGATAACTGGCTGAGACTGCCAATGAAGGAGGATTATGCCCGATTTTCTCTCCCTCCATAAAGTTCCAACCGTTATCAGCATACAGCATCACTGTCCATTTTCCCCAATACCCCTGTAATGTTCCACCATAATTATAAGCGGTATAACAATGACTGTACTCATCGCCCTTATTGAAAAAACGGTCAATACCTGCGTTCACAGATAATATAAGGTGGTCGGGGATAATGTCAAACCGGGTATCATTCGTAAGATACAACATATTACAATGGGGCTGATTCGCCTGGGAATAAAGAAACTGATCATTTTCCGTGCGGGTGTATTTCGCCAAATTACAATGACGATTGATGCGATAATTCAAGGTAAAATCAGTATTTATCCTTGGTTTACTGAAAGAGAATACCACCCAGTTCTCATATATACTGTTAGGCTTAAGCGAAGGATTACCCACAGTCCATTCCATACTGTTCTTTCGAATACGGGTATCCGAAATCATTGCTATCTGCGAAATATGCTGTGATAATTCACTTCCCAAGCGGATCTGAAACGAAGAAGAAAGGGAATAAGCCAATGTGAGTTTCGGACGACAAAGCCAAAAACTAAATTCCTCATCTCCCTGTCGATAAGACTGATTACTCAACCCGAAGCCAGCCACATAAGTTAAACGGGATGTTCCTTCCTTGAATTGTCCCAAACTTCCCTTGATTTGTGCAAAGCCATAAATACCCAATGAACGGATACCATTCTCGCTAACCACATCACCCAAATACTGATTATCCATATATTTCCAGTTCAAATTGGTTCCTGCAGAAAAAGTAAAGGGTTTCAACCGGTTTTCATAGATAGCCTCGGCTATGAGCGAATAGGTCTTTCCATCTACCTGATATTGATAGGGTTCGCCCTCACCTTCATAATAGGCTCCTTTGGTGTGGATATAAGTACCCAAAACATCTGCCGACAAAGACTGATGCTTGCCCAATTGATGATAGAAATACAAATCGAGAGCAGGAGTAAAATCCCTACCCTTGCTGGTTCTGTAAACAGGATACGCAGGCTTTCCAGATTCAGAAAACCACATCTCATTCGATGTATAAGGCTGATTGCTGAAATCCGTGGTAAGCGTTGTCTGGAATACATATAATGCAGAATCAGCCAGATTATACTTCAACTGCAATGTATTATCATAATTTCGAGTTGCCCCATTCATGATTTTTCGAGATATCTGATACTCAGAACCATCATGTAGAAGATATTGAGCATCCTCATTATATTCGGATGCCTTGTTATCCACATAAGTCTGCTCATATAAAATATTCAATTGGCTCTTGCCCCTATTGACAGATGCATAGACATCGTTCGAACCGAGCTTGGTAGTTAGCGCATTAGTCAGGTTGAAGCCCAAACTGCCACCCGATGAAGCCCTGCGGGTATGAATATCTATCACGTATGCAATATTCTTTCCATATCTTACGCCAGGACTGTCGATATAATCTACACTCATAATAGAAGCTACATCCAGCATCTGCACGTCATGCATATTGGCGAGAATGCCATTGATACGAATTTGCACTTCTCCTTTATTATCGGTAGCAGAAATGGAACGGCCAGCCTCATCAACCCTGATATGAGGCAAAGCCAACTTTCCCAAAAGCGAAAAACCAGAAAAAGAACGCTGCTTCTGTATATCGCTTGGGAATATCAACTTGCCATCTTCCTTGTTGACTACTCGTGCCGCCTTCACAACAACCTCTTGCAAGGCTATAGAATCATTCGATACCTTCTGGATCTCCTGGGCACTTATTTCTGCACAAGAGATCAATGCCCACAGCATCAACATAGCTGTTAACAATTTACTTTTCTTCATTGTCATCATATACTTTTTCTAAAACTTGTTTTCTGCTGCAAAGGTATCAAAAAGAGAAGACCGAAGCGAAAAATATGGCTGACATGAGTCTGACATTTATCAATTAACGAATATTATATCTAGTTTTATACCATCTTTCATAGAATTTCTGTACTTTTGCATTTGAATCTTTAAACAGTATATCATTTAAACAGAATAGATAATATGAAACTGAAAGCATATCATTCCATCCTCATCTTCGCCATCCTTGTAATGTCTGCGGCATTCTCCAGCGTAAGCAACTACCGCAAGGCACAGTATGCCATTGTACAAGATATGAACAAAGCTTTGGCTCTGACTCTTCAGGAAAATAAATATCAATGGATTACGCCTGATACCATCCAGAGCTACCGCTCACATCTCAGCATCGACCTGCTGAAGTCGACCAGTAATCTCTGCTATGTGATGGAAGACAGAAGAAGAGGCAAGAACAATTCCCAGCTGGTAAATAGCGCCAACCTGCTCAGCAGCAAAGAGATGCTCCTCAACGCGCATTCTATCCAAAGTTATGCTAACTGTTCGATGGCTGATGTTTTGAGTATGAGCAACCAGCGGACATCTTTGACGCTTACTCTCATGGCTATGATTTGGGCAATTGCATCGCTATACTATCATCGCAGAAAACAACCCTGGAATCATGAGGCTGATATGTTCGGCACCATGTGCTATTCTCAAGACGAGGATTCCTTCTACAATCAGGAAAGCGGACAAGCCATCAAGTTTACTCCGATGCAGCACCAGCTGATGCAACTCTTCTTCAACAATACGCATCATCAACTCTCCAAACAGGAGATTTGTGATGCTCTTTGGCCCAAGAAACCGGATGCCAGTGAAACGCTCTATACCTTGATTCGCCGTATCAAACCGGTGATTGAGCAGAATAGCAACCTCATGATTGAATCGGAAAGAGGCAAGTCTTACCGACTGATAATCAGATAAGTTCAGAAATGTCAGCTAAATGTCATACTTGTTATTTGGCTTTTTCCCATCTTCTTCATACCTTTGCTGCTAAAATATAAAAGTGGCAAAGATATGAAGAAGATTTTTTTGATAGCAGTTGTCTTGCTGATGATGATAAACTTCATCATCAACTATCACCATGAGGTTACGAAAGAGAAACATACACCGATGGCGGATTTCAAAACCAAGGTAGAGATGGCACCTATGAAGGAATACAATGACCCGGACTTCGGCTACGTTGTCAAGTATCCTTGCTTCTTCCAGCAGGAGGATACTTCGGTATCGGGATACCAGGGCTATGCCCGCTTCTCATTCACCAATCATGCCAACATCATCCTGGAGAGTTACGTTACCCCCAACTATAGCAACACCCTTCAGGCTTGTGCCGATTCTCTAGCCCAGAAGCTTCATTCGGAGCGGACGATGCAGGCATCGAATAAAGCATTCATCCTCTCTGGTCCTGTCTATGAAAACGGAGTAAGAGTAGACGGCTACAGTCATTATGATAAATTCATCAAGAGTGGCAGAATACTCTTCGTCTATTCCCTCACCTATCCCGACAGCTACAAGCCAGCCATGCCCCGACTGTTCAAACTCATAGACGACTGGAAGGTTTTAGGGGCATATTAATCTGCCTTGAAGATATCTTCACGAGCCTCTTGGGATTGTATAAAAAACAGCTTTCAAAGAAGATAAAAGCGCTTGATTATTTGCATATATCAAATAATAATTGTACATTTGCGGTGGAAATATAAACATCGAAGATTATGTCAATATTCAGTCGCCTCTTTGAAAGGAAAAACAATCTCACCATAAGCTCTGACATCAAGAAGAAAGATGCCAGAAGCAGGAACATTGCCTTCGTGGATACCGAAGTGGGACTGAAAGACCATAAAATACACGACATCGGAGCATTGCGTTATGACGGAGCCACCTTTCACCAAGCATCGCAGACGGCACTGAACAAGTTCCTGCAAGAAGGAAAGGTTGACTATATCTGCGGTCATAACCTCATTCATCACGATGCCCGCTATCTCCAACTCAACGGCATACTGATAGATACCCTCTATCTCTCCCCACTCCTCTTTCCCAAGCGCCCTTACCATCATCTGGTAAAGGACGACAAACTGATGAGCGAGCAGATGAACAATCCTGTCAACGACTGCGAGAAAGCCAAGGAACTGTTGATGGATGAAATCGCTGCATGGAATCAATTATCAGAAAGGAAAAGGAAAATCTTCACCTTGCTGCTCCAGCATGAAGAGGAATTCAGAGGATTCCTGATGTATGTGGAAGCCATCGACACGGATTATACTATATCAGATAACGCTATATCAGCTGATACCATATCTGATCATGCAATCATAGAAGTTTCTGAATTCATTCTTTCTGAATACAAGAATCATATTTGCGCCCATGCTGACATTCCGGCTCTTGCAGCCCAGTCTCCTTGCGGCTTGGCATACGCCTTGGCTCTCATAGGCACAGACGATTACCAATCTGTAACCCCAGGTTGGGTACTCTTCCATTATCCCGAAGTAGAACATATCATCTATATACTCTGCCATACTCAATGCACCGATGGCTGCGAGTATTGCAACCGCATGCTCGACATTCATCACAACCTGAAACAACTCTTCGGCTATGATGCCTTCCGTACCTATGACGGCGAACCGCTGCAGGAACAGGCATCGCAGGCAGCAGTAGATGGCAAGTCATTATTGGCGATATTTCCTACGGGTGGCGGCAAGTCGCTCACCTTCCAGTTGCCAGCCCTGATGGATGGCAGAACCATACATGGACTCACCGTGGTTATCTCGCCTCTGCAATCATTGATGAAAGACCAGGTAGATAACCTCGCAGACCGCGGTTTCACCGATGCCGTAACCATCAACGGTCTCCTCGACCCTATCTCCCGCTCCCTAGCCATCGAACGAGTGCAGAGTGGAGATGCCACCTTATTATATATAGCACCAGAGATGTTGCGCTCCCAAACCATCGAGCGCATTCTGATGGCACGGCATGTGGTGAGATTCGTCATTGATGAAGCTCACTGCTTCTCTGCATGGGGACAAGACTTCCGGGTGGATTACCTATACATCGGCAAGTTTATCAAGGAATACCAGGAACGTAAGTTTGGCAAGGATGCTATGGCCCGCAACCATGGTCAAACCCTGATACCCGTATCTTGCTTCACCGCCACTGCAAAACAGAAGGTGGTACAGGACATCTGCGACTATTTCAAGCATTGGCTGGGCATCGATCTCCAGCTCTTCGCCTCATCAGCCTCACGTACCAATCTGCACTATTCCGTTATCCACGTAGATAGTGACGGCAACAAATACAATCTACTGCGTTCACTGGTAGAGCAGGCTGATTGCCCTACCATCATCTACGTATCCCGCACCAAGCGAACCCGGGAACTCGCCCAAAAACTGACACGTGACGGCATATCTGCCCTGCCCTATAATGGCAAGATGGATGCCAATGAGAAGATACACAATCAGGATGCCTTCATGAGCGATAAGGTTAGAATCATCGTTGCCACCTCCGCCTTCGGCATGGGAGTAGATAAGAGCGATGTGGGGCTGGTTATCCACTACGACATCTCCGACTCTCTGGAGAACTATGTACAGGAGGCAGGACGTGCAGGAAGAGACCCACACCTCAATGCCAAATGCTATGTACTCTATAGCGATGAGGACTTGGACAAGCACTTCATCCTGCTCAACCAAACCAAGCTGAGCATCAGCGAGATACAACAGGTATGGAAAGCTATTAAGGATTTTACCAAGCAGCGTCCACACGTAAGTTGTTCGGCACTGGAGATAGCCCGCCAAGCCGGTTGGGATGACTCAGTATCCGACATAGAAACCCGTGTTCGCACCGCCCTATCTGCTCTCGAACAGAGCGGATACATAGAGCGTGGCAACAACATTCCGCACGTCTATGCCACAGGTATCACTGTCAAGAACATGGACGAGGCAAGACTGCGCCTCACCGAATCACCCCTGTTCTCGGAAGATGAGATGCAGAATGCCATCCGCATCATCAAGTCGCTTATCACCCAGAAGCATATAGCCAAGGCACAGGATAGCGAGGCAGAATCCCGCATCGATTACCTCGCCGACATTCTAGGACTCAGCAAGCGAGATGTCATCTCTTCCGTTGACCGAATGCGCCAGGAAGGCATCCTTGCCGATACCCGTGACATCTCTGCCTATCTGCAAGACATCAGTGACAAGCAACGCAAGCCTCAGCAGATGCTGGAGAACTTCGCCAAACTGGAAAGATACATTCTGGAACATATCCCGGATGAATCGCTGCATATCACATACAAGCAACTCAATGACAATGCCGTACACGACGGCATCAACACTTCTACAGAAAAGAAAATCCGCACACTGCTATACTTCCTGGCAGTAAAAGGATATGCGCACAAGAAGGAAGACGGCGTCCGCAATCTCATCGTGACAAGAGACAAGGATATAGAGACCATCATCAAGCGATTCGAAAGACGAATTGAGGTTTGCCGATTCATCATCGAAAGACTATACAGCCTGGCTGAAGAAAACAGTAAAACTATAACAGAAGAGAGCAACAACAGCTCTTCTGAAGAAAAGAATCCTTCTGAAGAAAAAGGTTTAGGAAAAGCCTCTGGCGCAACAGACAATAGAAAAGAGAAGCCTCTTCAATTCTCGGTAGTTGAACTTCTGAACGATCTGAAATCCAGCAACCAGTCACTCTTCTCCGACTTCTCCTCCCTGCAGTTGGAAGACGTGGAGGAAGCCTTGCTCTATCTCTCCAAGATAGGAGCCATGAAGCTGGAAGGAGGATTCCTGGTACTCTACAATGCGATGGCAATTAAACGCATCAAGGAACCTCGCCTCCACTATAAGCAGGAGGATTACCGCATGCTCAATGAATTCTACAAGCAGAAGATTCAACAGATTCACATCGTGGGCGAATATGCCAACCTGATGGTAAGGGATTACGATGCCGCCCTGCAATATGTGCAGGATTACTTCCAGATGGACTACCAGCACTTCATCTCAAAATACTTCAAGGGCAGCCGGGAGACTGAGATAGAGCGCAACGTAACACCTTCGAAGTATAAGAAACTCTTCGGAATGCTCTCCAAGCGACAGAAGGAAATCATCGACGACCATGAGTCTCGCTGCATCGTAGTCGCTGCCGGTCCTGGCAGCGGCAAGACACGTGTGCTCGTACATAAGCTTGCCTCTCTCCTGCTGCTGGAAGATGTAAAGCACGAACAACTCCTGATGCTCACTTTCTCTCGTGCAGCCGCTACCGAGTTCAAGCAGCGACTGATGCAACTCATCGGCAATGCCGCCCATTTCGTAGAGATCAAGACCTTCCATTCCTACTGCTTCGACCTGCTGGGCAGGGTTGGCAATCTGGATGAGGCTGGAGATGTGGTTAAGCAAGCCGCCGAAATGATCAACAATGGAGAAGTGGAGCCCAATCGCATCAGCAAGACCGTGCTCGTGATCGATGAGGCGCAAGACATGAGCAAGGATGACTATGCCCTTGTCTCTGCTCTGATGAAAGCCAACGAAGAGATGAGGGTGATTGCCGTAGGAGATGATGACCAGAACATCTATGAGTTTAGAGGTTCCAACTCGCGGTATCTCTATGAATTGACCCAGACAAAACACAGCCGTTTCATCGAGATGACCGAGAATTACCGCAGCCTTCGCCACATCGTGGATACTGCCAACGACTTTGCCCGAAACATCCGCCAACGAATCAAATCTACCCCTATCATCTCCATGAGTCAAGAAGATGGAGAGGTAAGAATCGTGAAGCATCCATACGAGATTCAGGAGAAAAAGGTTTATATGTATCAGCCTATCCTAGAAAATGTTACGCGATTACTAAGAAGTAACGCTTCAAAAGAAGCCGATGCATCTTCCCGCAAGAAGAACGAAACCATCAGCATCCTTACGCAGACCAATGAGGAGGCTGTCATCATGCTGGCTCTTCTTCACTGTCATGGCATCAAGGCCAAGCTGGTGCAATCAATGGACGGCTTGCGCTTCTGGAATCTCGCAGAGGTAAGATACTTCTTGAAGAAGATAGACCAAGGCATCAAGGAAACGAAATCCCCTATCATCCCTGATGATATTTGGGAAGCAGCCAAGCAGCAGACATTCAAAAAGTATGCTACCAGCCAGGCATTGCCATATCTGCGCCGCAGCCTCCAGGTATTTGAGCAGACCAATCGTGCCAAGTACTACAGCGACCTGAGGGAGTTCGTGTTCGAATCATCAGTAGAAGACTTCTGTGATATCTCGAAATCAGACATCGTGGTCAGCACCATCCACAAGGCAAAAGGTCATGAGTTCGACCATGTACTGATGCTCATTACCCATCCCGAGCATCCTACTGATGACATACTGCGCCGATACTATGTGGGTATGACCCGTGCCAAGCGTACACTAACCATCCACACCAACGGCAATCTCTTCGACAGCCTGAAAAGTGCCCAGCATCTCTATGATGCCCAAGCCTACGATGAGCCCAACGAAATAGTGCTTCAGCTCTCACACAAGGATATAAACCTGGGCTTCTCCAAGCCTCACAAGGACGCTATCCTTTGCCTGAGAAGTGGTATGCCCTTAACCTACCACGACCATTGCCTCTGTCTCCCATCAACAGGCAGAGACATAGCCCAGCTCTCCATCAATATGAAAGAGAAACTAGGCAAATGGGAGTTGAAAGGCTACAAGGTAACTGCTGCCCGAATCCGCTTCATCGTGGCATGGAAGGCAAAGGATGCACCTAGGGATGAGAAGGAATCCGCCATCGTGCTCGCAGATTTGGTGATGGAAAAATAAGGTAAATTCATCAAAAATCTATCACCAAACGCTATTTATCCTCTCTTTTTATACACAAAAGTGTAATTCTTAAGCCACACTCTTGAGAAATACACTTTTGTGTCAAAGGCTTTTTCCTATAAAGCTATACTTTTGCAGCAGAAAATAAAAAAATCAAGCAAAACTGTAGCAATATGAAGGAAAAAGTAATTTTTACCACAGCGTTGTGCCTCTCGGCTATGACTCCGATGATGGCGCAGAATATCACCGGCAAGGTGATGAATACCAAGGGAGAGCCTTTGGCGTTTGCCAATGTAGTATTATTGAATAGAACAGACTCGGCTTTCGTCAAGGGCGCAGTGAGTGGAGAAGATGGCAGCTTTGTCATCGACTCTTCCTGCAACGGCGGAATCATCAAGGTGACATCTGTAGGCTATAAGACAATCTGCAAGGATTGCGAGGGCGAGAACATAGGCATCATCAAGATGGAAGAAGACAGCAAGATGCTCGGCGAAGTAGTCGTGAAGTCATCCCTGCCTAAGACTATCCTGAAGAATGGCGGAATGACGACAACCGTTGTCGGATCCGTACTTGAGAAGGCAGGTACCATGGAGAACCTGCTCGACCGCATCCCTAACGTTTCTGCCCAAAATGGCAGCATCAAGGTCTTCGGACGCGGTGAGCCTGTTATCTATATCAATGGACGACAGATGAGAGACAAGAGCGAGCTGGACCGTTTGCATTCCGACAACATCAAGTCGGTGGAAGTCATCACTAACCCTGGTGCCCGTTACGCTGCCAGCACCAAGGCGGTCATCCGTATCACAACGAAGAAGATACAAGGCGAGGGCTTCGGGTTTGACGCTACAACAGAAGGATCGTACGACGAGAAAAAGAACATTGGAGGATATGGCAGGCTGAATATGAACTATCGCAAGAATGGATTAGAGTTAGGCGCATACGCCTTTGGAGCAAGACAATACCAGCCAGACAATAAAGACTTTCAGCAGAAGACTTATCTTGACAAGACTTGGAACCAGAAAAGTGAGATAAGACAAGTAGGTATTATCGAAGCCATGAACTTTCGCTTGGATGCCAGCTACCAGTTGGATGCCAACAACTCTATAGGTGCCAACTTTGGTTTTCTTAGAAATCCTAAGCAAACATGGAACGGCGATATGAGTTCTTCTATATTGCAAGACGAAGAATTGTCTGAAAATTCTGATAGTCATGCTGATTTCTTTTGGCAGAAGAATAATCTTTCAAGCAATATTTACTATGTAGGAAAGATTGGTAAGCTCAGCATCGATTTCAATACAGATTGGCTATGGTCGAAGGAATACCAGAACGATGTTACCAAAGAGCAATACCAGGAAGTGGGGATGAATGCACAAAGCCAAACGGCTCAAAGCTTGACTAACAAGGACTATCATCTGCTCGCTTCCAAACTGGTGCTTTCTTACCCATTATCAGGAGGAAATCTGTCTTTGGGTGGTGAATATTCCAATACCCATCGTACCTCAAAGTATCAGGTTGTGCCAACCAACTTGGTATCGGATGACGACAGCCGTATTACAGAAAGCATGACATCCTCATTCTTGACCTATTCAAGAGATTTCGGTAATCTGAGTTTGGAGGCTGGATTGAGATACGAGTACATCGACTTCAATTACTATGAGTATGGCAAGTATGTGCCAGAGCAAAGCAAGTCGTACGGCAATTGGTTCCCATCCATCAGCTTGTCAATGCCTGTGGGCAAGGTACAGATGCAGCTGAGCTATGCAGCCGACATCAATCGTCCTTCCTATCATAATTTGCGCAGCGGCATTCAGTATGACAACCGATACACATATGAAACGGGAAATCCATTTCTGGTATCTCAGATAAGCAGAAATCTCAACTACGAGTTGGCTTACAAATGGTTGACATTCGACATGACCTACTGTCATACTTCCAATCCGATTATATCCACAGTGGAGACTTATAAGGATAATCCTGCAATAGGCTTGATGAAGCCTGTGAATGGGAATTCGTATAATGACGTAGAGGCATCCATCAACTTGTGCCCTTCGTTTGGCATTTGGTATCCTTCGTTTACCGCATCCTTTGACAAACAATGGTTTGATATGGAGACGCACGATGGAAAAGCGCTCAACAAGCCAATGGCTTCTTTCCGTTTTGACAATACGCTCAACACCAAATTGGGAATGTTTACGTTGATGATGTCGTATATCACGAAAGGCCATGAAGAGAATCAGTATCTGTACAAGCCAATGTTTTGCACGAATGTTTCTGCATATAAGGCTTTCTTGAAAGACCGTTTGTCGTTTCAGCTCTTCATCTATGATTTGTTCGGGACAAACGATAGCCATATGATTGCTCATTTTGGCAAAATAAAGGAAATGGTGTATGACGGACTGTCAACAAGCAAAGTGGCGCTTACTGTACGGTATAAGTTCAACACTACAAGAAGCAAATATAAGGGTACGGGTGCAGGAGAAAGTCAGAAGAACAGAATGTAATCTGTCTGCAGCATCCGGTAATGGTGTAATGCCAATAAATCTCTCTATAAATGAACAACCCAATAAAATTGTTGATTAGTGGCGCAGACATGGGAAGCTTGATAGCTTCCTGTGCCTTGCACCATGACTTCCATAAAAGCTCTCGGCAGGAAGATAGATTTCAAATCTATCGCATAGAAAAGGATACGCTGACGAT
>OGGT01000152.1_pt1 | contig 44960 bp, 38 predicted proteins | sample 1571311 | NCBI WGS metagenome assembly OGGT01 (sample SAMEA2581931, study PRJEB24529) | metagenome | biome: Human gut stool | place: China | collected 2011
ACCCTAGACCCACTGATTAAGAGTCAGTTGCTCTACCAACTGAGCTAAGGGTGCATACTCTATCTTTATGCAAGTAACTCATTTCTGAATTGCGAGTGCAAAGGTAATTATTTTTAGGGAAACTACCAAATTTTCACTCCACTTTTTCGTAAGAAATTGCACTTTTTCATGCGTTTTATACTAAACAAACAAAGTTTCGACTATACAATTGTTATATATCAAGTAAAGCCCCACTCTATATCTGCAAAAAGACAATCTCAACTATCCGTCTCCACAAAGAGCAAGCAAGTACATAAAAGCAAAAACGCTCTGCAAAAACAAAGTCTTGCAGAGCGTCTATCATTAAAGTTTATTGCTTTTTCAATTCCTTCATAACCTTCTCAAAGTATCTTTGAGTGCGTTTCTTGTTGTAATTATTGCCACCGTTCCATGCACGTATGGCTTTCTCCACGTTATTACTTGGATTAAATTTCGACTGCATAAGCAAGAACATCTCCTTCGACTTTTCCAAGTTAAAGCGATCACGTAGCGTATAACGTGTCTTACTATTGCGTCCTTTGAGAATGTTATTACATTCTGCTACGAGAATTGGTGTAATCTGCATCGCACCACACGACTTACCACTAACGGCTTTTGTATTTCCCGCACTTTCAACCTGAATGATTGCATTCATCACCGGTTCCCAATCAAATTCTTTTGTGCAAACAGTTTTCTTTTCAACCGTTTCTTCCGCTAACATTACGGGATTTACCCCAAATACACATACTACAAATAATACAATTCTAAAAATTCTAATCATGTTAAATTGTTTGTGGAGCCCGAACCCATTCCCTTAAACACATACAACATCTCTTCCACCCCGGAACAAACGTTATATCAATGTAGAGCTTCCACTTCTTCAAAACAAACAGAAGAAGTTTTCACCGGAAATAGCGTCCATGATAGGCGATAAAACCAATTCATACGCATATCAAAACTCCGTTAGATACTTTCAGATAGCCTCACTAAAACAACAAGCATACGCTATCCTTTTTTCTTACCGTGTGCAAAATTACTCAAAATTATCGAATTGTGCAAATTTAGAAACAAGCACGAAAGGTTTTTTAAAGTTTTTTAGAATAGACAATTACCTGAATATCAACGACATAACAACAAATCAATCCTTATAACAAACCTGCGAAGCACGCCAAAGCAAACAACATGTAAACCGCCTCAAAACAAAAGAAAACCACCCTCTATATACGAAAAAAAGGATGCATTGAATCAACGTTCAATGCATCCCATTATATTTAAACTTTCAGAATATTACTTCTTGAAAAAGTCCTTTACTGCCTCATTGGCAACCATACGCTCGTCAAATACGTAAGCACCAGTCTTCGGGCTACGTACCATCTTGATAACCTTTGTGTATGCGCGACCATCCATAGAACCTTCACGGAGGGTAGCGACCGCTTTCTTTGCCATAGTCTATGTATTATTACTTAATCTCCTTGTGAAGAGTCATCTTCTTAAGGATGGGGTTATACTTCATTAATTCCATACGGTCAGGAGTGTTCTTACGATTCTTGGTAGTCACGTAACGGCTTGTACCAGGCTGACCGCTATTCTTCATTTCGGTGCACTCGAGAATCACCTGAACTCTATTGCCCTTTGCTTTCTTTGATGCCATTTACTTATTCTCCTATTACTTTAATGTCACTCCAGTCACAATAGCCTTTAGACACAGCCTGCTTGAGGGCAGCGTCCAAGCCCACTTTGTTGATGAGACGCAGACCCGCTGCGCTAATTTTGAGGCTAATCCAGCAACCTTCCTCTACATAGTAGAACTTCTTGCTGAACAAGTTCACATCGAAAGAACGCTTTGTGCGGTGCTTTGAGTGTGATACGTTGTTACCTATCTGGGCTTTTTTTCCCGTAATCTGACAAATTTTCGACATTTCTATCTTCTTTTTTGTATTCGTTTTTGATACCTATTCCAAACAGAGTGCAAAATTAACGACTTTTTTCGAAACCGCAAAACATTCCATTGAATAAAGTTGTGTATTTAATGTTTTTTTTGTTTTCAGACGCATTTTATGTGCTATAGTGCTGATTTTTACCCATTTTGGAGAATAAAGACTTAACCAAGTTCACCTACTTTACTCCGTAACAGGAATCTTAGGAGCTACACCATTGTCTTCTGTCTTTGGCATATTGTCCTTCAGAAAGCCGATAAACATCTGCAGAGCCTTGCTTGTTGCGATGGCAAGGTTGATATCGCGACCGTAATCCTCCGTGAGTTTCATGGTAATAATGTTATCTGCATTGCCACAGGCGAGCCAAATAGTACCGACAGGAATTGCTGCTATGCCACCACCAGGACCTGCTGTTCCGGTAGACGCAATGGCGAAATCTACATTGAGAGCCTTAATCGCACCCTTTACCATTTCCTTTGCCACTTCCTCGCACACAGCAGTCTTCTCCTCAAGCAGACTGTGATCAACACCGAGCAGGTTTTCCTTCACCTCATTGGTGTATGAGATAACACCACCCTTAAAGTAAGTTGACGCACCCGGAACAGCGATTATCGACTCAGCGATGCGTCCGCCTGTGCAGCTTTCTGCCGAGCCTACAGTAAGACCAGAGCCATAAAGAAACTGTTGTATCTCGCGACTAAGTATTTTCTTTTCAAATTCCATTTTGTATTTCTTTTTGTTTATGATTATTTACTTATTTGAATGTAACCTTGCTGAACGCCGGCTTATCTATTGAGCAGAAGTCTTTATCCAGGTATTTATAGTATCCTGTGATGCCAATCATCGCCGCATTGTCCGTTGTATAGCTGAACTTCGGAATATAGATAGTCCAGCCAAAACGCTTCGCGTGATCGTGGAAAGCATTACGCAGTCCGTTGTTGGCAGACACACCGCCCGCAACAGCAACATGCTTGATGCCAGTCTGCTTCACAGCAAGACGCAGTTTCTTCATCAATATGTTTACGATAGTATGCTCAAGACTCGCTGCGAGGTCATTCTTGTGATGTTCAACGAAGTCGGGATCGTCCTGAACCCACTTGCGCAGACTGTACAGGAACGATGTCTTCAAGCCACTGAAACTATAGTCCAAGCCCGGTATGTGCGGTTCGGAGAACTTGTACGCAAGCGGATTGCCCTGACGCGCCAAGCGGTCGATGATAGGACCGCCTGGATAACCCAAGCCCATCACCTTCGAACACTTGTCGATAGCCTCTCCTGCTGCGTCATCAATAGTCTGACCGAGCACCTCCATATCGTTGTAGGCGTTCACCTTTACAATCTGCGAGTTGCCGCCCGACACGAGCAGACAGAGGAACGGGAACGGCGGCGTTGTGTCCTCCGGCTTCTCCTTGATGAAGTGAGCCAGCACATGTCCCTGCAGGTGGTTCACGTCAATCATCGGGATACCAAGACTGCGCGCAAAGCCCTTTGTGAAGCTCACGCCCACGAGCAACGAACCCATAAGACCCGGTCCGCGTGTGAAAGCCACAGCCGACAGCTGCTCCTTCGTGATGCCGGCACGCTTCAGCGCAGCGTCCACCACCGGCACGATATTCTGCTGATGAGCACGTGACGCAAGCTCTGGCACCACACCACCATATTCGCGGTGTACATCCTGAGAAGCCGTTACGTTGCTCAGCAATATATTGTCGTTGAGCACTGCTGCACTTGTGTCGTCGCAGCTGCTCTCTATACCTAATATATACATTTTCTTAATTATTAATTATTAATTATTAATTTTTAATTGTTAATTATTAATTATCTTATTGTTCTAATTATTAATTATCGTGGCGCAAGCCAATTAATAATTAAAAATTAATAATTAATAATTCAACAAACATTAATGTGTCAATATCTCCACGCCGTGCTCAGTCATCACGAAGGTGTGCTCCCACTGTGCGCTCGGCTTCTCGTCGCCCGAGATAACCTCCCAGCCATACTCGTCGTCAGCATCAATGAACACCTTCCACGTACCCATGTTGACCATAGGCTCGATGGTGAACACCATGCCCGGCACAAGCAGCATACCCGTACCCTTGTGTCCGTAGTGCATCACGTCAGGCTTCTCGTGGAACTTCAATCCAACGCCATGACCGCATAGGTCGCGCACGATGCCATAGTGATACTTGTCGGCGTGCTTCTGTATAGCGTGACCGATGTCGCCCACAAAGCTGTAAGGCTTAGCCGCCTCCATGCCTATCTCCAAGCACTCCTTAGCCACACGCACCAGCTGCTCCTTCTCGGGTGTTGTCTTACCGATGATGAACATGCGCGAAGCGTCAGCATAGTAGCCGTCGAGGATAGTTGTGAAGTCGACATTCACAATGTCGCCCTCCTGCAGAACATCCTCTTCCTTCGGAATGCCGTGGCACACCACCTCGTTGATACTTGTGCAGACACTCTTCGGGAAGCCCTCGTAGTTGAGACAAGCCGGCACAGCGCCATGTGCTGTACAGTAGTCGTAGCATATCTGGTCGATCTCGAGAGTGTTCATGCCAGCATGAATATGCTTAGCCACCTCGTCGAGTACACCGGTGTTCACCACACCGCTGCGGCGTATGCCTTCTATCTGTTCAGGAGTCTTGATAAGGTCGCGCGACGGCACCTCCTTACCCTTGTTCTCCCAATACATTACTCTTTTGTCAAGTTCTGTCGGCTCCTGTCCAGGAAGACAGTGCCAAACTCTTTTCTTCTTGAATACCATAATAATTATATTAAAGCCCCAACCACGTGGGAAGTATTTTTATTCTAACGAATTAAGTTTACTCAAACAAATTGAGTTTATTCTTGCGAGCCTCATCGAGCGATGAGAGTTTCTGCTGATGTGCAGCATACTCCTTGCGCAGACGCGCATAGCGTTCGTCCAGTTCGGCTTTAAACTTTTTGCGGTCGGCGGCGTTCATCAGTCGCTGCGCCACAAGCGGGTTCTGCGCCGCGTCTTTCACCCACACCACGATGCCGCTGTACACGGGCGCAATCTTCAGCGCCACGTGCATCTCCGATGTAGTAGCACCGCCCACCATGATGGGCAGGTCAAGGCCGGCACGCTCCATTTCTGTAGCCACGTTCACCATCTCCTCCAGACTCGGCGTTATAAGTCCGCTCAGTCCAATCATGTCAACCTGTTCAGTCACCGCCTTCTTCACAATCTGCTCTGCCGGCACCATCACTCCGAGGTCAATCACCTCGTAGTTGTTGCACGACATAACCACATCTACAATGTTCTTGCCGATGTCGTGCACGTCACCCTTCACGGTAGCCATGAGCACCTTTCCGGCTGTCGTTGTGCCTTCCTTCTTGTCAGCCTCGATGTACGGTTGCAGTATCGCCACCGCCTTCTTCATGGTGCGCGCTGTCTTTACGACCTGCGGCAGGAACATTTTGCCACAACCGAAGAGTTCGCCCACCTTGTTCATGCCCGCCATGAGCGGACCCTCTATTATGTCCACCGCCTTCGAATACACCGTAAGTGCCTCCTGCAGGTCATCCTCCATATAGTCGGCTACACCTTTCACGAGAGCCGTAGACAAGCGCTCAGCCACATCAGCCTTGCGCCACTCCGGCTCGGCAGCCGAAGCTGTTGCCGTACCCGTTGCTACACCGTTCTTCAGTGCTTCCTGCTGCAGCTTTATCTTCTCTGCGAGATCAACAAGACGCTCCGAAGCGTCGGGGCGTCGATTGAGCACCACGTCCTCAAGAATCTCGAGCTGGTCGGCAGGAATGTCGCCGTAAGCCACCTTCGTAGCCGGATTGACGATGCCGAAGTCCATGCCCTTGCCTATGGCGTGATAGAGGAACACGGCATGCATCGCCTCGCGTATGTAGTTGTTGCCGCGGAACGAGAACGAGAGGTTGCTCACACCGCCACTGATATGCGCTCCGGGCAGGTTCGTGCGAATCCACTCCGTAGCGCGAATGAAGTCGAGCGCATAGTTGTCGTGCTCGCTCATGCCGGTAGCTATGGCAAGCACGTTAGGGTCGAAGATGATGTCGAGCGGGTTCATGCCCACCTTCTCCGTGAGCAGACGATATGCACGCTCGGCTATCTCGATGCGTCGCTCATATGTGGTAGCCTGTCCCTTCTCGTCGAAGCACATCACCACGACCGCGGCACCGTAGCGCATCACGTCGCGGGCATGACTGAGGAACACCTCCTCGCCTTCCTTCAGCGAGATAGAGTTGACTATCGCCTTGCCCTGCACACATTGCAGTCCGGCTGTGATAACGTCCCATTTAGACGAGTCGATCATCACCGGCACCTTTGCTATGTCGGGCTCCGAGGCTATTATATTAAGGAACGTGCGCATCTCCTCGCGTGCGTCGAGCAGACCGTCGTCCATGTTTATGTCTATGACCAAGGCTCCGTCAGCCACCTGCTTACGCGCTATGCTAACAGCCTCGTCGTAATTCTTTTCGTTTATAAGGCGCAGAAACTTGCGCGAGCCTGCCACGTTGCAACGCTCGCCTACGTTGACGAAGCGAATGTCGGGCGTCACGTCGAGCAACTCCAGTCCGCTGAGCCACATAGTCTGCGACTTCGGTTGCGGCGTGTGCGGCTGCTTGCCCTCCACTATCTTTGCATACTCGGCTATAAACTTCTCGGTTGTGCCACAGCAGCCTCCGATGATGTTCACCAGTCCCTCGTCCACGTACTCCTGCATCTGCGGAGCCATCGACTCTGCCGTCTCGTCGTATTCGCCCATACTGTTTGGCAGACCGGCGTTGGGATATGCACTAATATAATAAGGTGACTTTCGCGCCAATTCCTTCAGGAACGGCTTCATCTGCGGTGCACCGAACGAGCAGTTGAGTCCGATGGAGAAGAGCGGATAGCTGCTCACGCTTGCCAGCACAGCCTCCAGCGTCTGTCCGCTGAGCGTTCTGCCTGCGAGGTCGCTCACGGTGATGCTGAGCATTATGGGCAGGGTCTTGCCAGTTCTGCGCTCAGCCTCCATCGTTGCGTCGATGGCAGCCTTGGCGTTGAGCGTGTCGAACACCGTCTCTATGAGAATGATGTCCGCCCTACCCTCCACGAGTGCCTCTATCTGTTCGAGATACACGTCGTAGAGCGTCAGGTAGTCGATTTCGCGTGCAGCCGGATTGCTCACGTCGGGGCTCATTGAGCAGGTCTTGTTCGTAGGACCCACCGAGCCTGCCACGAAGCGCGGGCGTTCGTCGGTAGCGAACTCGTCGGCAGCCTTGCGTGCGAGCCGTGCTCCGGCAAGAGCCATCTCGCGTGCTGCTTCCTCCAAGTGGTAGTCGGCTTGCGAAATGCGCTGCGAGCTGAACGTGTTCGTGGTGATTATGTCGGCACCTGCCTCAAGATACTTGTGGTGGATATCGCTCACCACGTCTGGGCGCGTGATGTTGAGCATGTCGTTGTTGCCCTTCATCAGTCCTGGTGTCTTGCGGTAGCGATAGCCACGGAAGTCCTCCTCGGTCAGCGCGTATTGCTGTATCATGGTGCCCATCGCACCATCGAGTATCATTATCCTGTCTTTAACGACTTCGTTTAAAGTCTTCTTCATCTATTTCGTGTGTGTGTTTAATAGCGTTTCATCGCGCGATCCATCTCACGACGGTCTTCCTTCTCCTTCAGAGTCTGACGCTTGTCGTACTCCTTCTTACCGCGACAGAGCGCGATGTCCACCTTGGCGCGTCCGTGTTCGTCGATGAACACGAGTATGGGCACAATGGTGAAGCCGGGCTGCTTGGTAGCCGCCTCGAGTTTGGATATCTCACGACGCGTAAGCAGCAACTTGCGGTCGCGACGCGCCTCGTGATTGCTGAACGAGCCATAGAAATAGGGCGAAACGTTCATGCCTTTCACCCAGACCTCGCCGTTGTTTATATAACAGAAAGTGTCAACCAGACTCGCCTTTCCGAGTCTGATTGACTTTATCTCGGTGCCCGTAAGCACTATACCGGCGGTGTATGTCTCCACAAAGAAGTATTCGAACGAAGCCTTCTTGTTGCGGATGCTCACCGGACTTTTCTTTCTAATGAGTTCCTGTTCCTTGTTCATAATTGTCTTGAAGCCGAAAGCCGCAGGTGTAGCTGATAATTGCAAAACATCCTGCACCGCCGACCCTACTCTCTTTTTTTATTCCTCAATAACGACGAACTCCTCTATGTGTTCGTCTACATAACGGGCTACAGCCTCTGTCCAGTTCTCCTCGTTCTCCACGAACTCGTCGTCGTAGTCGTCGAACTCGGGATATTGCTCGAACATAGCCATGAACTCGTCGTCGCTGCACTCGCGCTGTATCTTTGCGCCGTATTCCTTGTAGAGTTTGCGCACAGCAAAGAGCATCTTCGCGAGGTCGCGCAAGCCCCAGTCGCGCAGCACCTTCGCAAACGGATTGTCGAAGATAAATCCGCCGTAGCCGTTGTAGATGAGCTGCACGAATCCGCCGTCCATAACCTCCTCGTGCAGGATGTCATAAGCCAACAACGTAATTTGCGCCACACTCAGCTGCTGCATATTCTCAGCATTGAGCTCGCCGCCAATAGCCTCCTTCGTAGCGTTTATGAACACGCCGAGGAAAGCATCCATATCTTGCATCGCCGCTTCACGCAAAGCAGCGTCTTTTACTTTCACTTCTATCATAATGATGCAAAGTTAGTGCAAATCGAACACAATACAAAATAAATGCATTTATTTCTTTATTAACGACACTACTTTCTGCCTTACGTATTCCACAGACACGCACAACACAAACACCGCAACGACCACCGCAACGCAATAAGGCAGAAACCAGCAGCTGTTGACATAATTCAACGGACGCACCACCCCATCCCACAACAACGGACGCAGATATACGTTGTCGTGTATCAGGTACACAGCCATGATGTACGGACTGCAGCCTACCGCAAGGCGCGAAACACCGTTCGGCACGCTCCATCTGCCACTTGCAAACACAAGGAAGAAGCATACCGAACTAAGTAGTGGTACACTATTGTTTGCCAACGCCCTGATATTCAGCAGCGTATCAGCATCGCCAAACACTCCCAACTGACCCACATAACTGTTAAGCGTAAAGAACAGACATATCGAAAGATAACCCACGAGATAGGCTACATGGTCGAAGCGGAACGCAGGCAGAGGAAACTTCTTCAGATAGCCGCCCAACGTGAAGAGCGAGAGGCAGAACACCACGGACATACCACCACTGAAGATGCCTCCATACCCCCAACTGCCTTCAGCAAAGTTGAGCAGCAGCAGAACCAGCAGCAGCCCCTGATACTCCTTCTTCGCCAACGCGTCGAGTGCCTTCGACACAAACGGCGACAGCAAGAGCACTACAATATAGTTGGACATAAACCAGTACTTGCGGCTATGTATAGGCATCAGCTGCTCAATCAGTTGCGGGACGGAGAATTCGAGCGCACCCGTAGCGCAAAGCACGGCATAGACGGACAAGGTGTAGAACACTATCGTACGCCATAGCTTCCACGACTTGCTGACGGCATACGACAACGTTCTGGGCTTCACAAGGAAGTAGCCGGTTATCATAAAATATATGTTTGTGGCTATGTTGCACGCATACCCTAAGAACTGCGCCATCACAAAATTCATCCGTCCTACTGCGTTGTCAGCAAACGGCACACCCGTCGACTCCTGCAAACCGACATGGCGCATACCGTGATATATGAAATGACCGCAAATAATCATCAGCATCGCTACTACTCTCAGCGTGTCTATCCGTGCGTTTCTTGCTTTCATGTTTTGTATATATTGAGAGAATATCCAAATAGTTTATAATATACTATCATACAAAATTCGCCAAAATAGTTGAGATACGCAAACAAAGCATAATAAAATTGCGCCAAAGAAAGCCGTATTACATATAATTGTGTAAATTTGCACACATCAGCAAACTAATTCACACTTAGCACAGAATGAAAACATGGCACTTATGGCTGGCAGCATCGATCGGACTCGTGGTGATTGCCGGAATGATGATAAGAGAGTTTGACATTGCCGCCCTGAGCAAGATACACCTCTCCCCACAATTCTTCTTAGGCGTAGGCATCGCCGTACTGCTTTTCGCCGTCCAGAACCTTATGTACACGCTGCGCTTCCGCTACCTCAGTCAGCGCAAGCTCTCGCTCTCGCAGAGCTTCCGCATCAACGTGCTCTGCGAGTTCACCTCCGCCGTCACTCCCTCCGCAGTAGGCGGCAGCGGACTGGCGTTCGTATATCTCAACCGCGAGGGCATGACGATGGGCAGAAGCATCTTCACCATGTTCGCAGCCCTGCTTGCCGACGAAGCCTTCCTCGCCATCAGCTGCTGCATGCTCTACCTATGCGTGCCCTCCGACCAGCTGTTCTGCACCGCAAGCGACGTAGGTGCCACCGTGTCGAGCGAATGGCTGAAGGGCGGCATACACGTCGTCTTCCTCATAAGCACACTCATCGTAACCGCATGGACAGCCATACTGTACGTGCTGCTGCTCCACCGACCGCAGCTCTTAGGTTGGGTGCTGAAAGCATGCTGCAAGATACCGGGGCTGCGCAGGTTCCAGCCGAAAATAGAGCGGTTCTCCAACGATATGACCTTAGCCTCGCAGGAGGCGAAGCTCGAAGGCAGCCGCTTCTGGCTGCGTCTGATGGGCTACACCTCCGTAGCCTGGCTCGCGCGATTCGCCATCGTAGCCGCCATACTCTTCGCCTTCCATTGCCAGGGCGACATGCTCATAGCCTGGTGCCGGCAATGGGTGATGTGGATGATTTCGATACTCAGTCCCACGCCCGGCGGCAGCGGCGTAGCCGAACTGATGTTCCGCCTCTATTACGCCGACTATCTGCCCGATGCCTCGGTAGCCATCCTCGCAGCAATGCTCTGGAGAGCCATCTTCTACTACCCGTTCCTCGTAATGGGCACCATTGTGCTGCCCAAGTGGATAGGAAAGAAACTGTAGAAGTAGCACTTCTGATGTATTCCACCCCACACTCTTTCATCGTGCACCGAACGCAATCTGATTGGACGGCGGACGCAATCTGATTGGACGGCGGACGCAATCTGACCGGGCGGCGAACGCAATCCGACGGCATAAGTGCTGAGATTGCAGAACCTAAGTGCAGAGATTACAGAGCACAAGTGCTGATATTTCCATTTATTTTTCGTAACTTTGTGGTCAAACAACAGCATTATGACAACAAAAGAGATAGACGAAAAGTCGCTACATAACGCCCACCACCTCTTCGAGTCGGGCGACATAGACAACATCCCCGTAGGCACAGCAGCAGGTCTTCAGCAGATACATCGCTATCTGTTTGAAGGTCTGTACCCATTCGCTGGCACCATTCGCGAGAAGAACATCGCCAAAGGAGGATTTCGCTTTGCCAACTCGCTCTATCTACAAGCCGCCCTCTCAGCCGTCGAAAAGATGCCTGAAGACACCTTCGAACACATCATCGAGAAGTACGTGGAGATGAACGTCTGCCACCCTTTTATGGAGGGCAACGGACGCGCTACACGCATCTGGCTCGACATGATGCTGAAGCGTGCGCTCGGCAAAGTGGTCAACTGGCAGTTCGTTGACAAAGACCAATACCTCTCTGCCATGGAACGCTCCCCCATCAACGACCTCGAAATACGCTTTCTGCTCAGTCAGAACCTAACCGAAGACACCGAGAACAGAGAAGTGATTATCAAGGGCATCGAACAGAGCTATTACTATGAGGGGTATGAGAAGTAAAAACAAAAAGATTCCACCTCTCAGCCTATAGACATACATAGCAATGTCTAAAAACAGAAAACAAGAGAAAAACAACTCCAAGAAGGTCAATTGCCATAAAACAATTAGCATATGGATATTTCTCACTTGAACAAACAACAACAATTAGCTATACACTCAACAGAAGGAAAAGTACGAGTTATAGCAGGTGCAGGTACAGGTAAGACCCTTGTACTTGTAAATCGTTATGCATATTTAGTTAATGTTTTGGGTATTGACCCACACAATATATTATGCCTAACATTCACCAATAAAGCAGCCAAAGAGATGCGTATCCGTCTTACTGATAAGTTCGGAATAAATATCTATGACAGCTATATTGGAACTTTACATGGATTCTGCTTGAACTTTCTTAGAGAGAATTGTGCAAAAATTGGATTAACAGAAGGTTTTACAGTCATGGATAGAGAAGATAGTGTAGCTTTAGCCAAAGATGTACTAAAACAAAAACGTAATGCTAAAAGTTTTGTTTATGAAGTTTCTGATTGGAAATATTCAATAAGTAATGATTATCTAACAATCATAAACAATGCAAGAAAACAAGGAAAAGATAACTCATTTGCAAATCCTATATGCCAGTTTGTAAACAGACAACAAGAACAGAACTCGGTAGATTATGATGATTTAATTCTTTATACATATTCTCTTCTAATAAGCAATAAAGATATATGTAACAAATGGACTGATAAATATGACTATATCATGGTAGACGAAGCACAAGATTGCAGTATGATAGACTGGGAAATAATCAACAAACTATCTACTGCATCAGGAAACTTATTTGTTGTTGGTGACCCTGATCAATGCATTTACCAATGGCGTGGAGCTGCACCAAAATATCTAGTCGAGTTCAAACCTGATGTTGATATTGTTCTTAATGAAAACTATCGTTCAAGCCAAGGTATCCTTGATATAGCCAATGATGTCATCTCACACAATGAAATGCGAGTGCCAAAAGATTTGTTTTCACATAAAAACAATGGAATAAAACCAGAATTCTATTATCTACAAAATGAAAACAAAGAAGGCGAAAAGATTGCTCACACTATAATAAAAGAACATAAAACAACACCTTATAAACAAATGGCTGTTCTTTACAGAAACTCATCTGTATCTAATCATATAGAACGCGCCTTAATTTCTGAGAGAATTCCATATACAATATGGGGTGGCGTGCGTTTTTATGAAAGAAAGGAAATTAAAGATGTATTAGCTTATTTAAAACTTATAGTTTCTAAAGACGATTTAGCATTCAAACGAATTGTAAATGTACCTTCACGACACATAGGCCCTGTTACACTTAATAAAATTATGCAAACAGCGCAAGAACACAACACATGTCTTATTGACGCATTGCCTTATGTTGACTTGAGGAAAGACAACCAAATAAGTCTATTAAAATTCAAGAAGAATATTAGTGAACTTACAGATTGTTCTTTTAGAGGTTCTATTGCAGGATTAATAGATAAAGTTGTTGATAAATTTCATCTAAACAATTGGTATGAAGAAGAACGTATTGAAAACATCGAAGAATTAAAGCGTTCTTCAATGCTTTACATGGAAGAAATGCAGAAACAAAACAAAGCTTCTGACTTAAAGAGTTTCTTACAAGACATTTCTCTCTACACAAACATTGATCAAGAGTTTACGAATGACGCAGTTCGTTTAATGACAATCCACCAATCAAAAGGATTGGAATTCTCTTGTGTTATCTTATGTGGATTAACGGATGGAGTACTACCGAGCAAAAGGACAATGGAAGATTCGGGAAGTATCGGTTTAGAAGAAGAACGCCGATTGATGTATGTAGCATTGACACGTGCAAAAGACAGGCTTTATCTTACTGATTCCAAAGGCTTTTCATACTATGGAGAAAAACGTATATCCAGATTCATTGATGAAATAAAACAAAACCATTTAAATATTCATATTGATACGATTGTACCCCAAAAGGAAGAACATCCATCAACTGACATTAAATTTAAATCAGCAATCATTGCTAAAAAAAGTGAGCTTTACAATAATAATATCTTTGGACCTTTTGAACATGGAAATATTGTTCGTCATTATAAACATGGCGTATGCGTTTTTGATAAATACATCAAAGATCAAAAATGCACAATCATACATAATAACAAAACAATAGAAACCATAGAATCTCACATTTTTAAACTTAACAAAAGCAATTACAACTTTACTAAAGGGCAATGGGTAAAAAGCGACACTTTTGGAATCGGAGTATTTGTAAAAGACTTAGACCTCTTGAATTGCATAATAAATTGCAATGGCAAAGAACGCTCTGTAATCAAATATGAGCTAAAAAAAATAGAAGAAGAAGATTTGTTGAAGAACCATCATAGATACCAAAAAGACGATATCATTAGGTTCAATAATATATATGCAGAAGTTTATGAATGCGATGCAGACGGAATTAAGTATCATGTTGATAACAATAACGAACATGATGGTATACTTCACGATAGAACTTCTGGAGTACGTTTAGTTTTGCATCCAATAAAGAATCGTACATATTGGGCAAAAGACAATAATAAATTGACAGTCTTTGTTTACAAATATACGATGAAAGATTCTAAAGGCATCTCGCTTATTGGAGAAGATGGAGAAAGCGAAAAAATCGTTATTGGCATTGATGAGTTTTGCAAGTTAAAGTTCAAGCCACTTAAACAAGACTTATTTGTGCTAAAAAATATATATGCCAAAATATCAGATGAAAACATACGAATTAGTATGGATTCATGTATTACTGATAAGATAAACGATCCTTGTTCACAATTGGACAAAATCATAGCAGGAGATATCGTGAAGATTAATACTAAGTATTATTATTTCATATCTAAAGAAAAAGGCAATATGCTCTGTAAGAATATTACTAATCATAAGCAAGTAACTATTCCAGACAACAACGTAGAAATAATTGTCAGACCATACACCAATATGTTTTATAAATCTCAAAGTAATTATTACTACTTCAATGGTTTTAAAATATTTGGAACAAGACTTTGTTTTTCAGGTATTGTCATAGATAGAGGGAAATGCACCCCTTCTTGCATTGGAGTTGGACAAATCAACAAAAAGAATTTAACACCATGCACAGAAAAAGATTTTTGGGAGAATTGTAAAGACAAAATAGGCTATATTAGCTATCGTTACAATATTAGAAAACATTCATTATGACTGACGAGAATACACTAAACAAAAAACAACAAGAAGCTGTTGAAACAACAGAAGGTCGAGTTAAAATTGTAGCTGGTGCAGGGTCTGGAAAGACATCTGTACTAGTACATCGCTATGCCTATCTCGTAAACGAACTTGGCATTGACCCAAACAACATCTTATGTATGACATTTACAAATAAAGCTGCCGCAGAGATGAAGAATCGTATAGGAAAACTGACCGCATCTTCTAATGTCAATGACTATGTCTGCACAATTCATGGCTTTTGCGTGAAATTCATACGCAGAGAAGGATACAGCATTGGTTTCCCGAAGAACTTCTCTATTTTGGATGAAGAAGATGAGAAAACACTTGCTATTCAAGTTATGGATGAATGTGGAATAAATAGAAATGAAGAAACGGTTAAAGGCTTTTTGAGAGGCATTCGTATAGGCAAAAGTATGTCTCCGTATATTTCAGACTTATGGATTGGCAAGACTGAAAACAGTTCTTCTTATTCAGGTCCTTTTTACAAATATGTAATGAAGCAACTAAAGTCCTTTAGCTTATCTTTCACTGATCTGATAAACCTTACAATCTACATATTAGAAAATTTTGAAGAAGCCCGCCTTTATTGGCAGGACAAATTGAACTACATCATGATAGATGAAGCCCAGGATTGTAATACAGATGAATGGAATATTGTAGAAACACTTGCCGCTAATTATCAGAACCTTTTCATTGTTGGTGATCCTGACCAATGTATATATGAATGGAGGGGTGCGGCTCCAGACTTTTTTCTTGAATTTAAAGCAGACACACAAATAATTTTAGATGAAAATTATCGTTCTACTCCTAACATACTAAATGTTGCGAACTCTATAATAGTGCACAATAAGATGCGTATTGAGAAGAACTTGATAACAAATCTTGCAGAAGGAAAAATTGTCTTGCACTATCATGGGAAGGACGAGAAGGACGAGAGCGATTGGATTGCTAAGCAAATAAAGAATCTAATAGAGGCAGGGGCGAAACCAAAAGATTTCGCTATCCTCTATCGTGCTTCTTATTTGTCACGATCTATTGAACAAGCTCTTGTCGAAAAGAATTTAAAATATACAATGTGGGGAGGAGTTCGTTTTTTTGAAAGGAAGGAGATCAAAGATTCATTAGCCTATCTCAGACTTTTAGCTTTTGAAGATGACATGTCCTTTATGAGGATTATCAATCTTCCAAAGCGCTCGTTTGGTAAGGTTTCAATGGAAAAACTTCAAACAATTGCAAATGATAATAATTGTTCGTTGCTAGAAGCATTGCGTCAAAACATTCGTAAACCAGAGTTTGACAAGGAACAATTGAGAAATTTCTTATCTCTTTTTGAAAAGGCGAATGAATTAAGAAAAACAAGTTCTATATCCGACATATTTGATTATATGCTAACAGAAAGTGGGTTAAAAGAAGAATTACGCTTTACTGTAGAAGAAGAAAGACTTGAAAACGTCGCAGAATTAGCATCATCTATAAAATATTACGAGGAACTAAATGAAAATGAAGAAGATGTTTCCTTAGATACATATCTTCAAGACATTGCACTGTATACAAATGCCGATTACAAAAAAGATAGTTCTTCGATTAAATTAATGACTATTCATCAAGCAAAAGGTTTAGAGTTTCCATATGTATTCGTATTAGGTTTAAGTGAAGGTATATTCCCTAACCATCGCTCCATTCGCGAACGCAGAAAAAAAGGAGAGGAAGAAGAACGCCGTCTAATGTACGTTGCTGTAACAAGAGCAGAAAAGGCCCTTTTCCTTACTGAGTCAGAAGGTTTTAATCGTTCTACAAAATCTAGTAAATACCCATCAAGATTTCTTATGGAAATCGGCGACAATTTATTAGAAGTAGAAGGAGATATTGACCCCATTTTATTAGAAGGAACAAAGAATCTTGTCAAACAAATTGAAAATGAAATTAATCCAAATATAAAGTCACTATTTGCCATAGGTGATAAAGTGGTGCATAAGGTATTTGGTATTGGAGAAATCATAGAGGTAACTCCTGAAAGAGATTCCTATAAGGTGCAGTTTGAAAAAGGATCAAGAAATATAATTGGAAGAGTACTAAAACACATATAATAGCAACACTGTATAAACCAATCATGGACAAACGAATCACAGAGCAACCATCGCACTACGACCATCTTGAGCAGATGAGCATAGAGCAGCTGACGGCGGACATAAACAACGAGAATATGACGGTGCCCACTGCTATAGAAAAAGCACTGCCGGCTATAAACAGACTTATAGAAGCGGTGGAGCACAAACTGAAGAACGGCGGACGACTATTCTACGTGGGATGCGGCACGGGCGGACGACTGGCTACACTCGACACCATCGAGGTGCAGAACACGTACGGCACAGACGGAACGCAGATACAAGCCGTGTTCCCTGGCGGCATCGGTTGTCTGACGCAGACACGCGAGTCAAGAGAGGACGACACGGAGAACAGTTGGCAGCAACTTCTCGACAAGCACGTCTCTACCGACGACATCGTGGTGGGCGTATCGGCAAGTGGCACTACGCCCTTCGTGCTCGCAGCGCTCCGCCACTGCCGCGCCGTGGGCATAACGACGGGCTGCATCGTGAACAACCCCAACTCGCCCATCGCCGCCGAAGCCGACTATCCGGTAGAGGTGATAACCGGACCGGAGTTTGTGACGGGAAGCACACGCATGAAGGCCGGCACATCGCAGAAACTCCTCTTCGACATGATAAGCACTACGGTGCAGATACGCCTCGGACGTGTTGAGGGCAACAAGATGGTGAACGCCAAACTAATGAACACCAAGCTGATTGACCGCGCCGTGAGGATTTTCATGGAGCGCAACCCGCAATACACCGACTACGAGGAAGCGAAGACTATCGTACTGAAAGCAGGCAGCGTGAAGAAAGCGGAAGAGCAAAAGCGTTGAACAATCGTTGATGCCTTTACTCGTCTAAAGCGAACTCTGCGACAAGAGGCAGATGGTCGCTGAAACCATCGCGCCACCGCGGACCGAGAAAGTTGCGGCGTGGCTGCACACCGCCATACTTCTCATCCTCAACAAGCAGGAAGCGAGCATCGTGAACACGGCATGAGCGCACTGCTGGCATCATGCTCGTGCTTACAAGAATGTGGTCGAGGCTACGCCACTCGCCACGATATTTGTATGTGGCTCGTGCGCCATTCTGCCCAACAGCCTTTGCCGACACGTCGGTGAAACCAGTGGAACAAACCATGCGCACGCTCTCCGACGTAGTGTAATCGTTAAAGTCGCCAGCTACTATTATCTTCGCATCTGCTGAAATTGCTCGCACAGAGTCGGCTATGGCGCATATCTTCTCCGCCACCACACGGCGGAACGGACGTGAGTGTTGCTCGCCACCACGACGACTCGGCAAGTGGGCAACGATGACGTGCAGCGTGTCGCCCGAAATGATCAAGCCTGAAGCATACAGAAGGTCGCGTGTTGGCGACATTCCTCTTATGGGCGCAATGCGCACCGCCCTACTGTTTATCAACCGAAACGAGAACGGCGAGTACATCAACGCTACGTCTATGCCACGCTCGTCGGGCGAATTGGTAACGACATACTCATAGCGCGCAGTGCGCAGAAGCGAACGCTTCGTAAGGTCGCGCATCACAGAGTCGTTCTCCACCTCGCACAACGCCACCATATCGGGCAGATGCCAGTTGGCAACCGCCTCTTCTGATATGGAACAGTCCTGCTCCGCAAGAGTTTCCACCTCACCATTACGTTCACCGCACGACACGATGGTCTGCCCAACGCGGTTCAGCTTGCGCCAATAGCGGAAAGGCGTCCAGTGGTACGACCCGTCGGGCAGAAACTCAACGTCGTTCTTCAGCGAGTCGTGCTGACAGTCGAAGAGGTTCTCGCAGTTGAACTGCACGAACGTGAAGAGCGAAACAAACAATGCGGACAAGAACATAAGCCTAACTCTTTAATGCCCTCATGGCGTTCAACACGGCGAGCACCGTAACACCCACATCGGCGAATACAGCCATCCACATCGTGCCCAAGCCGAAGGCTGCAAGCAGCAGTATCGCCACCTTAACGCCGATGGCAAACCAAACGTTCTGACGAGCGATGCCTATCGTGCGGCGTGCGATAGCCACAGCGAGGGCTATCTTCGACGGTTTGTCGTCCATCAGCACCACGTCAGCTGCCTCTATAGCTGCATCGCTACCCAAAGCACCCATAGCAATGCCTATGTCGGCACGCTTCAGCACGGGCGCATCGTTGATGCCGTCGCCGACGAACGCAAGCGTAGCGTCCGCTTTCTTCTCGTTCAGCATACGTTCTACCTGCGAAACCTTATCCGTAGGCAGCAAGCCTGCGTGATATTCTTCAATGCCTACACGCTCGGCTACATCCTTAGCAACCTCATCGCGGTCGCCCGTAAGCATAACGGTGCGCTCAACGCCTACCTTACGCAATGCGCTGACAGCCTCTAAGGAGTCGTCCTTTATATGATCGTTGATAACGATATGTCCGACATATTTGCCGTCTACAGCCACATGTATGATAGTGCCTACACGATGGCAGTTGTGCCACGCGGCGCCTACCGTCTCCATCATCTTTTCGTTGCCAACACAGACGATTCGACCACCTACATTGGCACGCACGCCCTGACCTGCGACTTCCTCGATGTCGGTTATCTTGCAGCCGTCGTGAGCCTCCTGCGGGAAAGCGTCGCGCAGGGCGGCTCCGATAGGATGCGTAGAGAAGTGCTCTACATGCGCAGCCAGGTGAAGCAGTTCGTGAGCATCGAACTCCGTTGGATGCACCGCCTCTACGGCAAACTCGCCGTATGTGAGCGTGCCGGTCTTGTCAAACACCACAACGCCGAGCTTAGCCAATGCATCCATATAATTGCTGCCCTTGACGAGTATTCCGCGGCGCGACGCACCACCCAATCCGCCGAAGAACGTGAGCGGCACGCTGATGACCAGTGCGCACGGACACGAAACGACGAGGAAGATAAGCGCTCGATGCAACCATACAGCGAACGAATCGACGAAACTACCCGATGCGAACAACGGCGGAACGACGGCAAGTAGCAGGGCTGCAAAGACGACAATCGGGGTGTAGACGTGTGCGAAGCGGGCGATGAACGACTCGCTGTGCGACTTATGTGCGTCAGCACTCTCCACCAGACTGATTATCTTCGACACGGTGCTCTCGCCGAAGCTCTTTGTGGTCTGCACGCGGAGCACACCGGTAAGATTCACACAGCCCGATACGACCTCGTCGCCCTTCGCTACATCACGCGGCACTGACTCGCCGGTGAGCGCAACGGTGTTGAGCGACGACTCGCCTTCTACGACGCGTCCGTCCAGCGCCACCTTTTCGCCTGGCTTTATCACTATCGTCTCGCCAACCTGCACATCAGACGGCGACACAACGACGAGTTCACCGCCGTGCTCTACGGTAGCGGTATCGGGACGTATATCCATAAGGTGGGATATGCTGTCGCGACTTTTGCCCTCGGCATAGCCTTCAAACAGTTCGCCTATCTGGAAGAACAGCATCACGAAGACTGCTTCAGGGAACTCTGTTTCGGCACCAGGTAGAAAACCGATACAGAGCGCACCGATTGTGGCGACGGACATAAGGAAATGTTCGTTGAACATGTCGCCACGGACGATGCCCTCAAATGCTTCTTTCAGCGTATCTTGACCGATAAGAAGATAAGGCACGAGGTAAACCAGCAACAACTGCCACGTAGGCAGACCGCAATAGTTCTCAACAACAACTGCGCCGATAAGCAGCAACGTAGTAAGAACGATAAGCAGCAGTGTGCGCTTCATGCCGCCATGCTCATGGTGGTGGTGATGATTATGTCCATGATCGTGATGCTCATGCTCATGATGATGCTCGTTACAATGCCCACAACCGCAGTCGTGGGTATGATAATTGTGTTTCTGTTCCATTTTACTTGTATTTTAAAACATGTCTACTTATATTTTTTGAACACTGCAAAGGTATGGCGTTAAATGTGCAACTGGGTTGCAAAAACAAGCAGGCTAATTTTGTATTGCGCCTTATTTGCAGTAACTTTGCACTCAAAACAACAAGAATGTCAACAAACAACAAGATAGTGTACCGCGCCATCGCACTCGACCTCGATGGCACACTCACCAACAACAAGAAAGAGGTTACGCCTGCTACACGCAAGGCGTTGCTTACCGCACAAGAGAATGGAGCCAACATCATATTGGCTTCGGGCAGACCTACGTTCGGCATCGAACCGGTGGCAGAATGCCTCGAACTCTCGACACGTGGCGGATATATCCTCTCGTACAACGGCGGAAAGATTATCGACTGGCGCACGAAGGAAGAAATCTACTCGCAGCATCTGCCAAACAACATGATACCTACGCTTTACAACTACGCTAAGGAGCATGGCTATGCACTGCTCGGCTACGTCGGAAAGGAGATTATAACAGAGTCGGCTGACGATATCTACGTGGCAGAAGAGTCGCGCATCAACAAGATGCCGATACGCAAGGTGGACAATCTGCTTGCAAATCTGGAACCAAACCCGACAAAGTTGCTTATGACCGCCGAACCTACTGTTGCTGCGAAGGCGGAGCAGGAACTACTGGCTCTCGTGGGCGACCGCATGGATGTGTACCGCTCTGCACCGTTCTTCGTCGAGCTGGTGCCGAAAGGCATCGACAAGGCGCAGTCGCTGCAACGCCTGCTGGCAAAGCTCAATCTCACTCCGCAGGATATGATTGCCTTCGGCGACGGATACAACGACCTCTCAATGTTGCGCCTGGCTGGCATGGGCGTGGCGATGAGCAACGCAGCACCCGAAGTGCGCAGCGAAGCCAACTATGTGACACTCTCAAACGAGGAGGACGGCGTGGCTGTGGCTATAAACAAACTGTGCTATAACAACGACTAAAGCATCACCATCATATACAAGAAAATGAAGATAGATACAACTACATATAAGGAAATTAACCGCCCGATGTACATCATCGAGGAAGCGCGTCTGCGCAACAATCTGCGCATAATCAGCAACGTGGCAAAGAGAGCTGACGTGGAGATTATCCTTGCATTCAAGGCTTACGCACTGTGGAAGACATTCCCGATATTCAGAGAGTACATCAGTTCGACAACAGCAAGTTCGCTGTCGGAAGCACGCTTGGCTTTCGACAAGTTCGGCAGCAAGGCACACACCTTCTCGCCTGCATATACCGACTACGAGATTGAGGAGATTGCAGCCTGCTCAAGTCATCTTACGTTCAACTCGCTCACACAATACGAACGCTTGCACGAAACGGCACGCAAGCAGAACCCAGAAATCAGCTTCGGACTACGCATCAACCCTGAGTATTCGGAGATAGAGACCGACATATATAACCCATGTGCGCCAGGCACACGCTTCGGAGTAAGCGCAGACAAACTGCCTAAGCAACTACCTGAAGAGATAGATGGGTTCCACTGCCACTGCCATTGCGAGAACGGTTCGGACGTATTCGTGCGCACACTCGCACATATCGAGGAGAAATTCGCAGGATGGTTCAAGCAGATAAAGTGGATAAACTTCGGTGGCGGTCATCTGATGACACGCAAGGACTACGACATCGAACTGCTCGTGAACACACTCCGCGAATTCCACAACCGCTATCCATGGCTAAAGGTAATAATGGAGCCGGGCAGCGCGTTCGGTTGGCAGACGGGACCGCTGGTAGCTCAAGTCGTAGACGTGGTAGAAGACAAGGGCATAAAGACCGCCATTCTTAACGTAAGCTTCTCGTGCCACATGCCCGATTGTCTCGAAATGCCCTATCACCCTGCCGTGAGAGGAGCCCAAACTATAGAAGAAGATATCGACTACTCTGTACCTTATATATATAGATTAGGAGCGAATAGTTGTCTGTCGGGCGATTTCATGTCGGCATGGCAGTTCGACCACGAGCTGCAAATTGGTGAAAATATCGTTTTCGAGGACATGAATCACTACACAACCGTTAAAACAACCATGTTCAACGGCATCTCACACCCCACTCTGGCAATGGTTCGTGAGAATACCAACGAACTCGAAATACTACGCGAATACAGTCCAAAAGACTATATAGAGCGTATGGACTAATAACAAAACGCACTTTTCAACTAAAAAAAACGCATTTTTACTGCTTTTTTTATTGAAAAGTTTTGGTGGTTAAGAAAAAAGTGCTACCTTTGCAACCGCAAATCAGAAATGCTTCTTTTACAAGCATTTCCAATGCGGCAATAGCTCAGTTGGTAGAGCACAACCTTGCCAAGGTTGGGGTCGCGGGTTCAAGTCCCGTTTGCCGCTCTTCTATCCTTATATTTTAAGAATGTTATTTTTGAAAAACAAAAAAACACGACATTAATGAATTTATATCTCCGATATTTTGACAAAGAGACATTGGTATATAATGTTGAAGAAGCATTAGACTTTTTGCGCTCTATACCAGAAATAGGTATGACACCTAATCTCGAAGCTGATGTACGCGATTACGCAAATAGCGAAGTGTACTATCCTAAAAGATATAAAATCCGTCCACGCGTTTATTTTATCATAATCAAGACAACTGCTGCTACAATGCTCGACTTCAAACAAAAGAAAGCATTGCACTCTGCACCACAGAATAGTCCTGCTGCAGAAAAGCACGAAATGGTAGCAACTGTCACAACAAAGCTCAACGAGGAACGTCCTGGTTGGTACGAAGGCGAACTCGACTTCAAGCGTGTTGTTCTTGTGCCTACAACTGGCAAGCACGAGTACCGCGACACTCACTTCGTTGTGAGATGCAAGGCGAACTCTGGTCAGGACTGCTACAACAGAATGGTCGATCACCTGCGCGGACGCGTTGATAGCCGTTCACAATTCCCTTCTGCAAAGGGAAAGAACTTCCACTACAAATATCTTGGTATGTGGAAATAGGGCTACGCTGATTAATATTGCAAACAAAGAATAAAAGAATATAGAGAAACAAGATAAAGGGTGTCTGTTTGTATAGAGCAGAACACCCTTATTTGCTTTAAACGGAACAATACTACTATGAACAAAGTAATGCTTATAGGAAATGTCGGAAAAGACCCCGATGTGAAATACTACGATGCCGACCAGGCTGTAGCGCAGTTTCCACTTGCTACAACAGAACGGGGCTATCAACTACAAAACGGCACACGTGTGCCCGATCGCACCGATTGGCATAACATAGTAATGTGGGGAAATCTTGCAAAGATAGCAGAGAGATACGTACACAAAGGCGACAGACTCTACGTGGAAGGCAAGATACGTTACCGTTATTACGACGACAAAAAAGGTCAGCGACGCTTCATCACCGAGGTGTATGCCGACAACATGGAACTCCTCACACCACGCCCTACTACAAATAGTGCAACCGAAACAGCCACTACTACATCATCGTCAAACACAACACTGGCGACAAGCGATGATGAAGACAAATTGCCATTCTAAACAATAAAAACGAACAAACAACAACGCTTTGGAAACTTATATCAATCTTATACACGAGTCGTTGGCAGACGTTTACTTCGTCCCTCCAACAATGGGTGTCATCATAGCTGCTATACTGACAATTGTACTCATGGGACTCTCTGCATTCGCAAGTGGCTCAGAGATTGCATTTTTCAGTCTCTCCCCATCAGACATGGCTGAGGTGAACGAAGCCAAGACTGCAAGCGACCGTAACATTAAGTTGCTGCGCGAAGACAGCGAACGCACACTCGCCACGATACTCATCACAAACAACTTCGTGAATGTGACGATTATCATGCTCTGCAACTACATTTTCTCTCACCTCATACACTTCGGCGAGAAAGCATATTGGTTGCAATTTCTGTCGCTCACCGTACTCTTAACCTTCCTTCTGTTACTCTTTGGCGAGATTATGCCAAAAGTGTACAGTCGTCAAAACCCGTTGGGATTCTGTCGTAAGTTTGTAGGTGGCATCATGGTATTCCGTAAGTTGTTTTGGTTTATGGAGAACATATTGCTGCGTAGTGGCATATTAGCAGAGAAGGTGGTACAAAAGGAGAGTCATGTACTCAGTGTTGACGATTTGGAACAGGCTCTTGAGTTGACCGATAAGGAGGATATTAAGGACGAACAGAGTATGTTGAAGGGCATTATACGCTTCAGCGACGAGACAGCTAAGGAGGTGATGACAAGTCGTCAGGACATCGTAGCACTCGATATTCACTCCAACTATCAAGATGTACTGAAGAGCATAGTGGAGAATAACTATAGTCGCATTCCTATCTATCAGGACAATGCCGACAATATTCGTGGCATTCTCTACATTAAGGATCTCCTACCTCACCTCTCAAAGCCTGCCAACTTTCGCTGGCAAAGCCTCATCCGCCCACCCTACTTCGTACCAGAGACGAAGAAGATTGACGACTTGATGCGCGAGTTTCAAGAGAATAAGATACACATTGCTATCGTTGTGGACGAGTTTGGTGGCACAAGCGGACTCGTAACTCTTGAAGATATCCTCGAAGAAATCGTAGGAGAGATTAACGACGAATACGACGAAGAGAACAAGTACTACTCAAAGCTCAACTACAACACGTATCTGTTTGAAGGCAAAACTTTGCTCACTGACTTCTGCAAGATTTTAAACATCGATGACGAAGAGTTTGCAGACGTTGAGGGCGACGCTGATACACTCGCAGGATTGCTGCTCGAAATAAAGGGCGACTTCCTATCTATCCACGAAAAGATCGACTACAAGAACTATACGTTCGAGATTGTAGGCATTGAGGAACGCCGTATAAGCAAGATAAAGGTTGTGATACACGAGCAGAAGAACAACACAACAGATAAAGAGAAGTAGAAATTATGCCATTAGTATTCATAAAGAATATAGACAACGACACACGGCTCGGGCTGTGGAAGATTGCGGACGAACTTCATACTGATGAGGTTTGTCCGCAAATGGTATGTAACGAACTAAAACAGAAGTGCGCAAGAAGACAGACAGAAACCGTGGCTGTATATGCTCTACTCCATGCCATAACAGGCAGAACCGACCTCGTTATAGGTCACAATGCAGATGGTAAGCCTACGATTGATGGCTACAACATCAGCATCAGCCACACCATAGGCTATGCAAGCATCATAATATCGAAGAGAAGGAACGTAGCTGTTGATATTGAATATCGCAACAATCGCGTGTTCAGAATCGTTGACAAATTTCTTACGAAGCAGGAACAAGATATGCTGAAGGAATTGATAAAGACGAGCAATCCATCATCACCTCAAACAAATATAGCATCGCAGACAGACTGTTACGACACACAAACAGCGTTATTGCTCTGCTGGTGTGCAAAGGAAACTCTATATAAATACTTCTCAGAAGAGAAACTGATGTTTAACGAAATGCAAACCAAACTGAAGACAATATCATCGGAGGGTTCGTTTGAGAACTTCAATCTTAAACGAGGCACACTGAAAGACATAATGTATATGCAGAACGAAAAATTCGTCCTCACCTACACATTATAATAAAATCAAAGAAATAAAAAACGTGTATGACATAACTGCCATACACGTTTTTTATCTTTGATAATCATAGTAATACCAATAAGTATTGCCAAACATACGCCGTAGTGCATTCTTCTTATCGTGTTCGTTGTCGAACTTACGCTCCAAGAGCTGATAGTCCTCATAGTCAGTTGCTCCTACATTATCCTTATATATTATAGCAGGCGCAGTGTGCGTATGCATATACAGCGTAAGTGCCTCACGATAATGGCGTGGCAACGTTACCGAGTCGTTCACCTCATAATACTTCTTTAAGTCAGCAACGAAAGCATCCAGATTGCGATCGAACAGATGCGCACACAACACATAGTCGACCATTGGTTTGTTGACACGATTAATGCGACGCTGGAAATTAATATACTGACGTGCATTCATTGTCTGCTTGTAGCGTCCTCCGAGATATACGTAAAGCTGGTATTCGGGATAAAGCTCGAACTTGATATCCTTACCATTTGGAAGCATTGCGTCAACACCCACAACCGGATAATCGAACATGTGTTCAGCAAGTTCTCCTTTTTTAGCCAGTGCATACGTGGCAAGCATGGAGATATTGCGGTCGCTCACATCGTATCGACGCAAAGTCTTTAAGGCTGCGTCATAATCGCCATCAAGAAGACATTGCTCAGCATGGATACGTGCATGGAAATACTTATCGTCGTTGCTGACAAAGCAGATTGTGAGCATCAGTATGGTCAAAATCAGAAGATTTAACCATAACTCTCTTATTGGATTGCTCCAAACTCGTGGCAGCGAATCGAGCACACCGCTATTGTTCACCCCAAATACAATCAAGAAAAAAACAACTATCAGCACTGGCGCAATATATCGCCACACACCAAACGCGAGCGTTCCGCTGTCGGGAGACACCCCAATATTGGTAAGCATTATCAGACAAAGAGCGGAAGGTACGAACGTCAGTGCCCATGCCAACCGTTTCCGTTGTAATATTCTAACAACACCAATTTGTATGAGCAACACAACAAGCGTTATCAGGACAGCCCCCACAAAATGGTTGTAGTGGGTCTGTCCTTGTGATAATACGTGCTGCATCACCGTAAGCAAATCGGCTTGATAGCAGTAAAGATAGTAAAAGCAGAATAGTGTGAACACAAACGTACACATCACGCGTGTCAACAATCCTTGATTTTTCATTAACCCTCTCCTCTGCCTTATTCTAATTCTTTTTTAATACAACAGCCGAACGTGCTGGGATGTACAGCTTCAGCCATTCCTTATGCTCAGATACGTAAGCTGGATCATAGTTGGTGAGATGAGTAATGCTATCGTCTGAGAGTCCGTTACCACCGAACTTCTTCGCATCGGTATTCAAAACCACGTCATAAGAACCTGTCGGCACGAGGAATCCGTAGTCGGTGAACGAGCGTGTCGGACTAAAGTTGAACACGAAGATGAGATCGCCACGCATGTAAGCGAGAATCTGATCGCCATCGTTGTGCCATATTTCCTGCACAGGAGTCTTCTGGAAGTTCTTCTCAAGCTTCAGTGTTTGCAGCATATCGTGATCGAAGTCACCGAGGAACTTGTAATCGAGGTCAGGATTATCCACGAGGTTCCACTGGCGGCGTGCATACTTATGGCTCCAACCATTGCCTTCGCGTGGGAAATCTATCCACTCTGGGTGTCCAAACTCGTTGCCCATGAAGTTGAGGTAGCCACCATTGATAGTAGAAGCCGTAACGAGGCGAATCATCTTATGCAGTGCGATGCCGCGATGCACGCGGTCGTTTTCGTCGCCACGACGGAAGTGCCAGTACATATCGGCGTCGATAAGTCGGAAGATTATAGTCTTATCACCAACGAGTGCCTGATCGTGACTCTCGCAGTAGCTGATTGTCTTCTCGTCCGAGCGACGATTTGTTGTCTCCCAGAAGATAGAACTTGGCTTCCATGCCTCGTCGGGAAGTTCCTTGATGGTCTTTATCCAGAAGTCAGGTATATTCATCGCCATTCGATAATCGAAGCCGTAGCCACCGTCCTTAAACTTGGCTGCAAGACCCGGCATACCACTCACCTCCTCAGCGATAGTGATAGCCTGTGGGTTCACCTCGTGGATAAGCAGGTTGGCAAGAGTGAGATAGCAGATGGCGTTATCGTCCTGATGTCCGTTAAAGTAGTCGCCGTAGTTGCAGAACGCCTCGCCTAAACCATGACTGTAGTAGAGCATTGAAGTCACGCCATCAAAGCGGAAACCGTCGAAGTGGAACTCCTCCATCCAGTACTTGCAGTTAGAAAGCAAGAAATGCATCACCTCGTCCTTGCCATAATCGAAGCAGAGCGAGTCCCAAGCCGGATGCTCATGGCGCTCGCCAGGATAGAAGTACTGGTTAGGGTCGCCTGCTAAGTTGCCTAAGCCTTCTGTTTCGTTCTTCACAGCGTGCGAATGAACGATATCCATGATTACGGTGATGCCGTCCTTATGTGCTTGGTCGATGAGTGCCTTTAGTTCCTCGGGGGTTCCGAAGCGCGAAGAAGCGGCGAAGAACGAACTTACGTGATAGCCGAACGATCCGTAGTAAGGATGTTCCTGAATAGCCATTATCTGTATGCAGTTGTAGCCGTCTGCCTTGACTCGTGGCAGCACGTTCTCGCGAAACTCGTTATATGTGCCAACCTTCTCAGCATCCTGCGACATACCTATATGACACTCGTAGATGAGCAGTGGCGACTTGTTCGGTTTGAATGTCTTCTTCTTCCATTCGTATGGCTCTGGGTTCCACACCTGTGCCGAGAATATCTTTGTCTCCTCATCCTGCACCACACGTGTTGCCCATGCAGGGATGCGTTCGCCCATGCCACCATTCCAGTAAACGTGCATCTTGAAAAGGTCACCGTGTTTCATTGCCTTTGTTGGCAGTTTAAGTTCCCAGTTACCTGCCTCATCAATGCGTTTAGCCTTATATTTATCGTTTTCCTCCCAATTGTTGAAGTCGCCCACGAGATAGATAGCTGTAGCGTTTGGTGCCCACTCACGGAAGACCCAACCGCGTGTTGTCTTATGCAAGCCGTAATATTTATGTCCGTTGGCAAAATCTGTCAACTTCGTTTTTCCATTGTTGGTCAATACATTCAATTTCCACAAGGCATGGTCATGTCTGCCACGTATAGCATCCTCATAAGGCTGTAGATAGGCATCATTCTTCACAAGTCCGATGTGTTTTACAGCCGGTTTTTTAGCCACCTTTGTGCTTTTTGTTTTTGTTGCCATAGTTGAGTGATTTATTGTATTTTAAGATAATCCATGTATTTGTTATAATCAGCGATATGCACCATTACTTGTCGACGTATCGTCGTCCATGTTCATAGTGTCCGCGTGCTGTCACCTTTCCGTTGCGATCTTTCTCTACGAAATTGCCGTCTCGATTATCGTTAGCGTAGGTTCCTTCAAACCTTATGCCGTCTTTTGTCTCCTCGATGGCAGCTCCGTTACGCTTACCATTGCGATATATGCCTTTAAACTTGGCTCCATTGGCGTAGTGTATTATCACCTGTCCGTCCATCATTCCGTTTTTGAAGGTTCCTTCATACACATCGCCATTGCGCTTTGTCAGCTTGCCATGTCCATTCTGATTGTTCTTCTTCCACTGACCTACATAGATGTCACCATTCTTCCATGCGAATGTTCCCTGACCATCCTTGTCGCCTTCGAGGAAGTGTCCTGTGTACTTATCTCCATTCTTGTAGCGGAATATGCCCATACCGGTGCGTTCGCCCTGGACATAGTCGCCTTCGTACACGTCGCCGTTCTGAAAGCGGTAGATACCTTTACCGTTCTGTATGTCATTAAGCCATTCGCCCGTGTACACATCTCCATCAGCGTATTTGTTTACGCCTTTTCCTGAACGTTGGTTGTTGAGCCACATACCATCGTATGTTGTGCCGTCGCCCCAAGCAAAGAATCCCTTACCCGACTTCTGGTCGTCTTTCCAGTTGCCTTCGTAATAGGCACCACCAGCAAAGGTGTACTTGCCCTTGCCTTGGCGCTTGTCCTGCTGCCAATAGCCATCGTACTTATCACCATTGTAGTAGTACATTACACCATGACCTTGCTGATAGTCGCGATACCACATACCGACGTACTTGTTGTTATTTATAAACCAAAATGTACCGTATCCGTGCTGCTGATCCTGAAACCATTCGCCGTCGTATTTCTCACCATCAGAAAAGGTGTAAATGCCTTCACCCTGACGCTTACCTTTCACGTACTCGCCTTCGTAGGTATCGCCGTTCTCGAACAGAGCAGAGCCTTTTCCGTGGGGTTTTCCTGCTTGCAACTGTCCTTTATACTGTGCGCCATCATGCGTGACACATGAGCCAAGCGTAATCTTTTGGGCGTTCGCAGCAAACGACAACGAACAAGCAAGAATAGATGCAAATATATATTTCTTCACTTTTATGCTTATAATATTAGTAATTAACGCCAAAATTATCAAATAAATATGAGAATACAAAATGAATTAAGACTTTTTCACCCGAGTTTGTAAAAAAGGAGGGTGTGCATTCAATGTTTGCGTAGAAACCTTGAATGCACACCCTCCAGATAGCTTAATTTCTCCACCGAGTAACCTCAGTCTATTTAGAAGCCGTAGTTGAAGCCGAGCGAAATAAATTCCTTCATCTGCATGTAGCCATGCTTGCCACGCTTTGCTCCGTCGTCGAAACGCGGATAGATAAATATGTTGCTCGATATGTATTTGTTAAAGATGAACGTTACGGTATTCTCCCACTCCACCAGCACACGCTTATATGAGGTGTATCCGTATAGACGTGTCTTCCACGAAATGTTATTAGCAATATTCCAAGCCAAGTCGAGCGTCACCTCCGAACCGAAGTCGTACTTCGTATGCTTGCCTTCATCCACACCGAAGCGCGATGCCATCTTGCTGTCCTTGATATATGTAAGGTTATAAGCAATTGGAGCCAAGTGAATAGAACCTGTCAGTTTACCTTTCAGCGCGTCTACGCTGTAGTCCATACCAAGAGAGGGGTTAATGTAGAGCGGTGATAGGAAGTTGGAGTAAACAGTGTGGTCGTTGCTCTTCAAACCACGCATAAACTGTGTGCTTGCAATGAGCTGGAAGGTGTAATACCAACGTTTCGTTGCCTGCAAGCCCACCTTGCCGGTGTAGCGAATGAGGTCTTCCGAAGCACGCACAGTGTGCAGTGTATCGCCTTTCGAGTTCTGCAGACCGAGGCGCAACTCCAGTTTGTTCTCCCAACGGAAACGTTGTTTGTTGTTGTAGTTAGCTTGTAACGTGACAGTTCCGAGCATAGAATAGTTGCTTTCGCCGCCCTTGTACCAGTTATCCGAAACGTAGTTCTGGAACAACTGCAACGAGTAGTTACCACTTAGCTTCCAAAAGTTCGGCTTTGCCACGAAGATATCCACTGGTGCTTCTATGTCGGCATCATCAGCCTTAGCCACCACCTTATGGGCGAGTTCCGTCTCTGGCGTAACGCTCTCAGGATACGGGTTTACCACCGGGCCTACGAGATCAAGTTGCCTCTGTGTGTTGCGCACCAAGTCGGGACGATTAAGGTATATATTAGCGAGCGTACGATCCTGTTCGTCGCCATTCTTCTCCAATGCAAACATATTCTCTGACACTCCATGATAGAATGTGAGCGGTGCGAACAGACGATAATACTTGCCATCGTTAGTGTTTGCCTCCACCACAGCCGAATCAATATTCGCCTTAGTCACCTTGAGCGAATCCATATACTGCTTCACCAATGCGGGGAGGGTATCTGTATTATGAACTCTTGTACTGCGCAAACGCGACTGAGCATCCATTGGCAGTGCGAAAACCGTAGACACTGCGAGCAAGAACAATTTCAATTTCATGTATCGGTTTGTTGTTAATATTACGATATTTATAAAGATGGTGCAAAGGTAAGAATAATAATTTAAAAACTTTGTGCATTTCGCTTTTTTATACTAACTTTGCATCTTGTATTGTTGGATAATTTAGAATTTAATTCTTAACAAATAATATCACCGTGGCTGAAACAAAGTACATATTTGTGACTGGCGGCGTTGTGTCTTCGCTTGGTAAAGGCATCATTTCGGCGTCAATCGGTAAACTCTTGCAGGCAAGAGGTTACAACATCACTATCCAAAAATTTGACCCTTACATTAACATCGACCCTGGAACACTCAACCCCTACGAGCACGGAGAATGCTACGTCACCGTTGACGGCATGGAAACCGACCTCGACCTCGGCCACTACGAACGCTTTACAGGCATACAGACCACTAAAGCCAACTCGCTGACTACAGGACGCATCTACAAGGCAGTTATAGACAAGGAGCGTCGTGGAGACTATCTGGGCAAGACAATCCAGGTTGTGCCGCACATCACCGACGAGATCAAGCGCAACGTGAAGCTGCTCGGACAGAAGTATCATTACGACTTCGTGATAACCGAGATTGGTGGCACCATCGGCGACATTGAGAGTGCACCATTCATGGAGGCAATCAGACAGATGAAATGGGAGATGGGCAAGAACGCCATCAACGTTCATCTTACATACGTGCCCTACTTGAAGGCTGCCGGCGAGCTGAAGACAAAGCCAACACAGCACTCCGTGAAGGAACTGCAGAGCGTGGGCATACAGCCCGACATCCTCATCCTACGCACCGAGAAGCACCTCGAAGAGGGTATTCTGAAGAAGGTGGCAAGCTTCTGCAACGTCGACCTCGACTGCGTGATACAGAGCGAAGACCTGCCAAGCATCTATGAGGTGCCTGTAAACATGCAGAACCAGGGCCTCGACACAGCAATACTACGCAAGATGGACGTACCCGTCGGCGAGACACCTTCACTGGGTCCGTGGCGATCGTTCCTCGAGCGTCGCAAGAACGCCACGCAGACCGTCAACATCGGCCTTGTGGGCAAGTACGACCTGCAGGACGCATACAAGTCGATACGCGAGAGTCTCTCTCACGCCGGCACCTACAACGACCATAAGGTGAACATCTCGTTCGTCAACTCAGAGTTCCTCACCGAGGAGAACGTAGCCGAAAAGCTCGCCGGTCTCGACGGCGTAATGATATGCCCAGGCTTCGGACAGCGTGGCATCGAGGGAAAAATTGTGGCAGCTCATTACACTCGCACGCACAACATACCAACATTCGGTATTTGCCTCGGTATGCAGATGATGGTTATCGAATTCGCACGCAACGTGCTCGGTTATGCCGATGCCAACAGTCGCGAGATGGATGAGAAGACTCCACACAACGTCATCGACATCATGGAGGAACAGAAGAACATCACGAACATGGGTGGCACAATGCGTCTCGGTGCATACGAGTGCGTGCTGCGTCAGAATTCGCGCGTGTTCAGTATATATAAAAAGGAGCACATACAGGAGCGCCACCGCCACCGCTACGAGTTCAACAACGACTTTCAAAAGGAGTTCGAACGCAGCGGAATGCAGTGCGTGGGACGCAACCCTGAGAGCGACCTCGTGGAGATCGTAGAGATTCCGGGCCTCAAGTGGTACATCGGAACGCAGTTCCACCCCGAGTACCAGAGTACAGTACTCCATCCGCACCCACTCTTTGTCGACTTCGTGAAGACTGCTATAGAGAACAAGGCTGCGGCAGAGAAGAAATAATATTAATCAAATAACAATTTTAAAAGTGAACAAAAACAACATCATCGGTGCCGTGCTTATGGCTGCGGTCTTCATCGGATACAGTATCTACAGCCAGCCCTCTGCTGAGGAGAAAGCGGCTACAGCACGTCAGGATTCGATAGAGAACGTGGCTCGCAAGAACGCCGAAAATGCTGCAAAACTGGCAGCTCAACAGAAGATTGCCCAAGCCCAAGCGGCTGCAGAGGCTGACACAACCGCACTTTTCCATTCCGCTCTCAAAGGCAAAGCCACAAACGTGGTGCTGAAGAACAGCAGTGTGGAGCTCACTCTTAGCACTAAGGGTGGCGTAGTGTCAAAGGCGGTTATCAAGAACTTCACCGACTACAATGGTAACAGTAACGTGACGCTCTTCGACAGCTCTTCGCAGAGCCTCAACTTCGCACTGGCTGCCAAGGAGGTAAACATCAACACTGCCGACCTCTACTTCACACCGTCTAACCAGACCGATTCTACTGTCACGATGACCGCTACAGCCGGCGACGGCAAGGAGCTCGTCATCAACTATGTGCTCGGCAGTGACTATATGCTGCACGCCAAGCTACAGACCGTAGGCATGGCTAACGATTTCGCACCGTCTGCAAGCCAGATGGACGTACAGTGGAAGGAGATGTGTCGTCAGCAAGAACGTGGTTTCTCTTTCGAGAACCAACATTCTTCGCTTACATATCATAAAGTAGATGGTGGCACGGACAATCTGCCTGAGGCCAAGAGCATCACCGACGAGAACATCGAGAAGAAGATCGACTGGGTGGCTTTCAAGAACCAGTTCTTCTCGGCTGTGATGATCGCCAAGAACAACTTCGCCGAGAACTCGCTTATGACAAGCGTGCCGCAGGAGAAGGGCTCGGGCAACCTCAAGCAGTACGAGGCAAAGATGAAGACATTCTTCGACCCGAGCGGAAAGACTCCGTCTGAGTTCGACTTCTACTTCGGTCCGAACGACTTCCGCTTGCTCAAGCGCGTCGAGGCTGAGTCTACATTCGGCAAGGACCTCGAGATGCAGCGCCTCGTCTACCTCGGATGGCCGCTCTTCCGCATCATCAACCGCTGGTTTACTATCTACGTCTTCGACTTCCTCACCGGTCTGAACATCAACATGGGTATCGTGCTCATCCTTATCACGATGCTTCTGAAGTTCATCACCTATCCTATGGTGAAGAAGAGCTACATGTCGTCGGCAAAGATGCGTGTGCTGAAGCCGAAACTCGAAGAGGCTACCAAGCACCTCAACAAGCCTGAGGACCAGATGCAGAAACAGCAGGCAATGATGATGGAGTACTCGAAGTACGGCGTCAGTCCGATGGCGGGCTGTCTACCGATGCTCATACAGATGCCTATCTGGATTGCGATGTTCAACTTCGTGCCTAACGCTATCCAGCTGCGCGGCGAGAGCTTCCTCTGGATCAACGACCTCTCTACATACGACCCAATCATCGAGTGGAACACGAACCTCTGGCTCATCGGCGACCACCTCTCGCTCACATGTATCCTTTTCTGCGTGGCCAACATCCTCTACTCGTGGATGACAATGCGCCAGCAGCGCGACCAGATGGTAGGCCAGCAGGCTGAACAGATGAAGATGATGCAGTGGATGATGTTCCTCATGCCGGTTATGTTCTTCTTCATGTTCAACGACTACTCGGCAGGTCTTAACTTCTACTACTTCATCTCGCTCTTCTTCAGTGCTGCTATCATGTGGATTCTCCGCAAGACTACCAACGACGAGAAGCTCCTCGCTATCCTTGAGGCTAAGTACAAGGAGAACAAGGACAACCCGAAGAAGATGAGCGGTCTCGCTGCACGCCTCCAGGCTATGCAGGAGCAGCAGATGGAGCTGCAGCGCAAGCGCGAAGAACTTGAACGCAAGCGCAAAGGACTTTAATATTCTATAATTGAGAGCTTCTCAAATTAAGAGTTGAGAATTGAGAGTTGAGAGTTATGATTACCAATGATTACAATTGATACTATACATTATTATTGTTGCATATCATAACTCTCAACTCTCAATTCTCAACTCTCAACATTAATAAACATCTCAACATCACAACACCTCAACATCACAACACCTCAACATCACATAATCTTAACACCTATCACTTATGAACAAAGCTTTATCACTCGCTGTCGCAGCCACACTCAGTTGCGCCAGCCTGAACTCAGAGGCACAGACTATGATTGGTAAGACTACCGACGTTGCAGCTATTGCTAACGGCGACCGCATGAATGCCGAGACGCTTTGGGCTATGGGACGCATCGGCGGTGCTGCAGCTTCTCCCGATGGCAATACTATTGTCTATCAGGTGGGTTACTACAGCGTGAAGCAGAACAAGAGCCACCAGATGCTCTACACCATAAGCTCCGACGGCAAGAAACAGTGCGCCCTGACAACAACCGCTGCAAGCGAAACCGACGCTACATGGATTGATGGCGGCAAGCGCATCGCGTTCCTCACCGGTGGACAGCTCTGGTCGATGAACGCTGACGGCACAGACCGCCGACAGCTCACCAAGTCGGAAATAGATATCGAGGGCTACATCTTCTCGCCCGACGAGAAGAAGGTTATCCTCATCAAGTCGCTCCCCTACCACGAGAGCATCAAGAAGAACCCCGACGACCTGCCTTTGGCTTCGGGCCGACTCGTCACCGACCTCAACTATCGCCACTGGGATCACTACGTGGAGACCATTGCTCACCCCTTCGTGGCTGATGTCACAGCCGACGGCATCGACGATGGTACCGACATCATCGAGGGCGAACCGTTCGAGTGTCCGATGGCTCCGTTCGGAGGTACTGAGCAGCTCGCTTGGAGCCCCGACTCTAAGTCGATTGCATACACATGCCGCAAGAAGACAGGTGTCGACTACGCCACTTCTACCGACTCTGACATCTATCTCTACGATGTACAGACCGGCAAGACAAAGAACCTCTGTAAGCCAGCCGGCTACAAGCCCATCCCCTACAACGCCACAAAAACCATGAAGACACAGCGTCTTAACAATCAAGGCGCCAACCTCAACATGGGTTACGACACCAACCCACAGTTCTCGCCAGATGGCAAGTACGTGGCATGGCAGTCGATGAAGAACGACGGATACGAGAGCGACCGCAACCGCCTCTGCGTCTATAACCTCCTCACTGGCGAGAAGACTTACGTGGCTGAGCAGTTCGACTCTAACGTAGATGCTTTCTGCTGGGCACCCAACTCGCGCAATCTCTACTTCATTGGTTGTTGGCACGCTTGTGTAAACATGTACCAAACCGACCTCAACGGTCAGGTGCGTCAGCTCACCGACGACTGGATGGACTTCGGTTCTCTCCAGATGCTCGGCAACACGGGCAAGATTCTCGCTTCGCGCCACAGCATCTCGCAGGCGGACGAGCTTTACATCGTCACACCAGGCAAGGACCCGAAGAAGACAAAGGTGCAGCAACTCACCTTCGAGAACAAGGCATTCTACGACCAGCTCGAGATGGGCAAGGTGCAGGAACGCTGGGTGCAGACTACTGACGGCAAGCAGATGCAGGTATGGGTAATCCTTCCACCTCACTTCGACCCTAACAAGAAGTATCCTACGCTGCTCTTCTGCGAGGGCGGACCGCAGAGCCCCGTAAGCCAGTTCTGGAGCTACCGTTGGAACTTCCAGATTATGGCAGCTCACGACTATATCGTCATCGCTCCTAACCGCCGCGGTCTCCCTGGCTACGGCTCTGAGTGGAACGAGGCTGTATCGGGCGACTGGACTGGTCAGTGCATGGACGACTACCTCTCGGCTATCGACGACGCTGCCAACAACCTGCCTTACGTCGACAAGGATCGTCTCGGCTGCGTTGGTGCCAGCTTCGGCGGTTTCTCGGTCTACTATCTTGCGAGTCACCACGACAAGCGCTTCAAGGCGTTCATCGCCCACGACGGAGCCTTCAACCTTGAGTCGATGTACACCGACACCGAGGAAGCATGGTTCTCCAACTGGGAGTACGACGACGCTTACTGGAACAAGGATATGACCGACCGCGCACGCCGCACCTACGAGAACTCGCCGCATAAGTTCGTCGACAAGTGGGATACGCCTATCCTCTGCATCCACGGCGAGATGGACTACCGCATCAACGCCAACCAGGGCTTCGGCGCATTCAACGCAGCACGTCTGCGCGGCATTCCTGCCGAACTTCTCATCTTCCCCGACGAGAACCACTGGGTACTCAAACCGCAGAACGGCGTGCTCTGGCAGCGCACCTTCTTCGGATGGCTCGACAAGTGGCTTAAATAAATTTTGAATTTTGAGTTTTGAATTTTGAATTGTCGGCTACGCCGATGAGGAGTTATTCAATTAGGAATTTTGAATTTGCAACTCCTAATTCAATAATTCAAAATGCGCAAAGCGCAAAATTCAAAACTCAAAAATCAAAATTGCCAAAGGCAATAATTCAAAACTCAAAAATCAAAATTAAAAATTAATAATTTAAGAAATGGTTCAAAAAGTAAATCAACTATTGAACGACAAGGCATGGGCACGCTGGACAGCCCTTGTCCTTATCGCTTCCATGATGTTCTTCGGCTACATGTTCGTCGATGTAATGTCACCAATCCAGGCCCTTATGGAAAGCCAGAAGGGATGGGGTCCGGACACCTTCGGTACCTATGCAGCATCTGAGTACATCGTCAACGTGCTCGGCTTCCTCATCATTGCTGGCGTTATCCTCGACAAGATGGGCGTACGCTTCACCGGCGTGCTCTCAGCTTCGATGATGTTCATCGGCGCACTCATAAAGTTCATCGGCATCACCGACTGGTTCGCTCAGACCGCCTTTGCCGAGTGGCTCAACTCTTGGTGGGTAGACCTCCCTGCAAGCGCAAAGATGGCTTGCTTCGGTTTCATGCTCTTCGGCTGCGGCTGCGAGATGGCAGGTACAACCGTTTCCAAGGCAATCGCGAAGTGGTTCAAGGGCAAGGAGATGGCTCTCGCTATGGGTCTTGAGATGGCTATCGCACGCGTCGGCGTGTTCGCTATCTTCTCTATCTCACCAATCATCGCCAACCACTTCGGCACAGTAGTAGCTCCGGTAGCGTTCTGCACCGTGCTCCTCCTCATCGGCCTCATCACCTTCATCGTCTTCACCTTCATGGACAAGGCACTCGACAAGCAGATGGGCGTAACAGAAGAGGCTGCCGACCCAGAGGAAGAGTTCAAGTTCAGCGACCTCGGCAAAATATTCTCTTCTCAGGTGTTCTGGATTGTAGCTCTGCTCTGCGTGCTCTACTATTCTGCCATCTTCCCCTTCCAGCGCTACGGTGCCAACATGCTGCAGTGCAACCTCGACGGCATTTCTGCTGAGGCAGCTGCCAACATCTTCCGTTGGTTCCCGATTGGTGCGGCCGTAATCACTCCGTTCCTCGGCAACTTCCTCGACCGCAAGGGTAAGGGTGCTACGATGCTCATGGGCGGCGCACTGCTCCTCATCTGCTGCCACCTCGTCTTCGCCTTCGTGCTCCCGGCAACAAAGAGCCCCGTCATCGCCTACTCTACTATCGTATTGCTCGGCATCTCGTTCGCTCTCGTTCCTGCAGCTCTGTGGCCAAGCGTTCCTAAGATTATCGACGAGAAGATTCTCGGCTCGGCTTACTGCCTCATCTTCTGGGTGCAGAACATCGGTCTCTGCTTCGTTCCGAAGCTCATCGGCAACCTCCTCGCCTCTACCAACGCTGACAACCCTGCGGTTATCGCAGCCAAGGCAGCCGGCGCGGAGTTCATCCCTTACGACTACACCGTGCCTTTGCTCGTCTTCGCAAGCTTCGGTGTTCTCGCCCTCCTCTTCGCCATCTATCTGAAGGCACTCGACAAGAAGAGAGGCTTCGGTCTTGAGCAGCCGAACATCAAGCAGTAAACGTGTCAGTTGTAATGGTGATGTGTTGATATGGTGATGTATTGATATAGATTGTCTATAAAAACAATGTACGTGAAAATATCTACCATATCTCCCAGCATCGCCGCAACAAACTCACTAGTAACACAATAAAGGCTGGAAGATATCTCAGTTTTGAGGATATCTTCCAGCCTTTCTTCTAGGTTCAAAGACGTATCTACCAGTTTATTCTACTTGCAGCAACATTTTTCTGTGATCACCATGTGATAATTTTATCAACAATGTCCTGCTGCTCACTTGCTGTTCTGCGAAGATATATGCGAGTAGTCTCTATGCTCTCGTGTCCCATCAAGTCCGCCAACAGAGAAATATCATTGAATCTCTCCAAGAAATTCTTGGCGTATCTATGACGGAAAGAATGCGGATATACAACTTTTTGATTTAGGCCATATCTTACAGCAATGTTCTTCAACTGCTGCGCTATGCCACGTGTTGTTATCCTCTCGCCGAAACGATTGAGAAACAAATAGCCACTATCTCTATCTTTCTTGCTTAACCATACCAATGTTTCCTCACGAAGCTTCTTCGGAATAAACAAACGCCTTATCTTCCCGCCCTTTGTGTAAATGTCATAATAGCCCACATTTACATGTTCTACCTTCAACTGAACAAGTTCGCTAACTCTTGCACCGGTAGCTGCAAGAAAACGCACTACAAAATACCATTCCATGTTGTTCTCCTTCTTTAGCTTATTCTTCAAGAACGTATAATCAGCATTACTGATTACATTCTCCAAGTAAGTGCGCTGCTGAACCTTAACAGATTTCAAGCGCAATTTAGGTTTGCGAACAAACTCCAGATACTTGTTCAAAGCCTGAATGCGAAGATTCACGGTCTTTGGCTTGAACGTCTCAATAAGATAAGCCTTGTAGAGCAACAACTCTTTCTTTGTCAATTGTGAGTGTCTTGAATTGAAATCGTTCACAGCATAAACATACGCCGAAACGGTGTTCTTTGCCATGTTCGACTGAACAAGGAATTCTTTAAACTTTTCTACCATGATAAAATGATTTTGTTTTGAGGACTATTCCCCATTAATATATCACGGAAAGTTGTGCGCTTAGTTCCTATTATGAGAAGATACTCGCCACGGGAGAGGTGAAGTGCATCGACGAGGAGGTGCCATTTGAGATACCACAAGGGTGGGAATGGTGTCGACTAGGAGAAATCTCAACTTATGCCCAAACAAAGAGAAAAATCAACGCATCGAATGCCGATACTCAATTATGGGGATTGGATTTGGAAGATATAGAAAGAGGCGGAAGATTGCTGAATATTAAAACTGTTGGTGAACGAAAAGCTATCGGTGACAAGACCGTCTTCAACCGTGGTGACATTTTATACAGCAAACTTCGTCCATATTTATTAAAGATACTTGTTGCACCTGAAGGAGGTATTTGCACTCCCGAAATCATACCTTTCACTTGCTACGGCAATATATGCAAAGATTATATTGTTAGCTTTTTGAAATCACCTTACGTAGATGACTATATTAATTCTGCAACGTTTGGTGTAAAAATGCCTCGTGTAAGCACAGAAACAATGACGTCTCTGTTAGTTCCACTTCCACCTCTTTCGGAGCAGTTCCGTATTGATACAAAAGCAAAGGAGTTGATTCCATATATAGATGAGTATGGAAAAGCGCAGGATAAACTTAATAAGTTAAATGAAGAACTTTCCTATACTATTCGTAAGAGCATCCTTCAAGAGGCTATTCAAGGCAAACTCGTTCCGCAAATAGCAGAAGAAGGTACTGCACAAGAGTTGCTTGAACAGATAAAAACAGAGAAGCAGAAACTTGTCAAGGAAGGTAAGCTAAAGAAGTCTGCCTTAGCTACTTCTGTTATCTTCCGTGGTGACGATAACAAGTATTGGGAGAAGGTTAATAATGAACTAATATGTATAGACGATGAAATTCCATTTGAAATTCCTCAAACTTGGTCTTGGGTTCGCCTTGATAGTATTTGTTCATACATTCATAGAGGTAAGTCGCCTAAATATAGCGACATAATGAAATACCCAGTCGTTGCACAAAAATGCAACCAATGGTCGGGATTCTCTCTTGAAAAAGCAAAATTCATTGACCCACAAAGCATAAAGTCTTATAGCGAAGAACAGTTTTTAGAAGATCAAGATTTAATGTGGAACTCTACTGGTTTGGGTACATTAGGCAGAATGGCTATTTACTATTCACGTCTTAATCCATACGAGTTAGCGGTTGCAGATAGCCATGTGACAGTTATACGGCCATTCAAGAAATATGTAAAGCCAGAGTATTTGTATTTTTACTTTTCAAGTAATACCGTGCAATCCGTGATTGAAGATAAATCAGACGGAAGTACAAAACAAAAAGAATTGGCAACAAAAACAGTAAAAGCCTACCTTGTACCTTTACCTCCATTGGAAGAGCAACAAAGAATTATCAACAAAGTCAATGAAGTAACAAGTATTATGAGCAAATAGGGAATACGATATCTGAAGTAGAGGTTGCTTTTAAGTTTCCTAATTCTTGGTCAATAGCCAGATTAAGTGTAATTTGCCAACTTACAGACGGCCTGAGAACCACCGGTAAGCAATGCTTGTTAGATGCAAAATACTTACGTGGTAAAAGTTCTGAAACTATTGTTGAACAAGGCAAACTCGTATGTAAAGGTGACAATATAATGCTTGTGGACGGTGAAAACTCAGGCGAAGTTTTCACCGTACCACAAGACGGTTATATGGGTAGTACGTTCAAGCAACTATGGATAAGTTCCTCTATGTACGAACCATACGTTTTAGCATTCATACAGTTCTACAAAGAAATTATGCGCAATTCCAAGAAAGGCGCAGCTATTCCACATCTCAATAAGGATCTTTTCTATGGTCTTATCATTGGTATTCCACCTTTGCATGAACAAGAGCGTATAGTTGAGAAAATCAAGCAATTAACGCAGTTGCTCAAATAATTTTTCTATTTGGGCAACTATGCGTTGCTGCTCTTTTCGAGGAGGCAATGGAATATATAATTCTTTTAGCCGCTCTTTTCCAAGATTGTAGAAAGCAGCACCAGATTTTTTCGTTATACCTTGCATGGTCTCAATTAGAGATGGACTTTGAAGGAAATAGGCAAGTAATAATGAGTGTGTAAACTCTTGTATATACGGACTAATAATAAACACAAAGCCACCTGCACTAACATTATTATAATCCTTTTCGATAACAGCCATCTTGCCTATGTTCTCCAAACTTGTAACAGCAGGAGTGATAATGCTATTTCTTTTTAGAAGCGTATTTTCATTTACAAACTCCTTGGCAACAAATACATCGTCATCTTTGAAAATGTATCTGTTAGGTAGAATATTTCCACCACGCAGTATTCTTACACCTTCATTGTGCGTGTTTGCTTGCTCTTTTTTAAAAGAAGCACCAGTCTGTATCTCCAACAGGTCTTTGACCTTACACCAAGTCCATGTCTCTGGTATTTGGAAAGGCAAAAAATTGTCTATACAAACAGGTTCGTCCTCTATCTGCTCATAATACTTGTTATCGTCACCACGGAAGATAACAGAATCTTTGAGGGTAAACTTCTTTAGTTTGCCTTCTTTGACAAGTTTTTGTTTCTCTATCTTTATCTGTTCAAGCAGTTCTTGCGCTGTGCCTTCTTCTGTTATTTGAGGTACGAGCTTGCCTTGTATAGCCTCTTGGAGAATAGATTTCTTAAGAGATGCTTTTATATTTGAATCAAGAATCTCTTTTTTATTTTGGAATGTTCCATATCTTTCAATTAGAGGAATAATATTTTCTATTTCATGTGCAATCCTTTTTTGTTCATTTACAGGTGGAATTGGTATTAAGCGAGGTTTCATATTCTCCATAGGAACATGAACCATAGTACTTCCTGTTGTTGATGCTTTTACTTGCGTCTTATCAAATAAGAAGAAATAATACAAGTATTCTCTAAACAAAATTCTTGAATTAAACTTGACATTCCATATATGATAATGAAATATTGTTTTATCACCATTCCATATTTGAGGACCAAAAGAAGCAGACCATGCATAAAGCAAGTCGCCATTATAGCAATACTTGTCTTCTGGCAATTCTAAGTCTGAATAATACCACTCGTTATTTGTAAAGAAGTTACCAACACGAAGTATTTTGTATTTTCCTTGTGGCAACAGCTCTTCTTTTTTATATGCCCTACCATTTACAAAAGTTATAATATCTTGCATTCTGCACCACTCCCACCCTTGTGGTATCTCAAATGGCACCTCCTCGTCGATACACTTCACCTCTTCCGTAGCGAGCATCTTCTCATAATAGGAATTGTCCTCACCACGGTAAATGATAGAAGCGTTCTTGTCGCGCTTGATTTTCTTCTCTTTTATCAAGCGTTCCTTCTCCTGGCGAATATTTTCAAGCAATACGCTTGCAGGCTCGTCATTAGGGTCTTGCGGTACAAGCTTGCCCTGTATCGCCCATTGTAATATGCTGTTCTTTAGTTGTTTTCCATTCATCTTAAATACCGTTTAGAAAATATCATCCTCATCCGTAATTTCGTAATCTTCACCTTTTATTCCTAAATCTCCATTACTCATAGCGTTTGCGATATCAATCTTCAACTCTTCGTCATAGTCCTCCCCTTTCATAAAGAAAGACATTATGCGAAGTAGCAAATCTTGATCAATGTTTGAGGCTGCGACATGATATACGATTGACTCCATCTGACGCATAAAGATTGTTGCTTGCCAAACATATGAGTTCTTATAAACCTTAATTCCGCAACACTATAATTTAACTTTATTTATAAGTTCCTGAGCAACAA
>OGGT01000160.1_pt1 | contig 44213 bp, 36 predicted proteins | sample 1571311 | NCBI WGS metagenome assembly OGGT01 (sample SAMEA2581931, study PRJEB24529) | metagenome | biome: Human gut stool | place: China | collected 2011
TTTGCAGTGGCAGTCAGCATTGTTGCAGTGATGGCGGCGTTAGTGATCACTGGATTTGTATTGGCAGGCATTGGTGTCGGATATCTTTTCACAAAAGGCGTGGCAGTAGGTCTTGGACTGTTAGGCGGTGGACTTTTGGTTCTTGCGCTTGGAGTACTTGCAGTGTGGCTTGTGGTATGGTGCTTTGGCTGGTTTGTCCCATGGGCAGTGAAAGGCATTGCAGGGCTTTGCAAAAAGGCATTTGGCAAGACAAAGAGAGGAGTGTGAGATGAAATGAAAAAATTTACAAAGATTATGTTGATCATTGCAGGAAGCTTAGCCGCACTCGGAATTGTTTTCAGCGGTATCGCTGCAGTGATGGGAGCCGGATGGTCAACGATCCATCGGAAAGCACTTGCCGGTGAACTTGATTTTGGTAACTGGCATATTGGCAATGGAGTTTATTATGCTTATGATCAGGGACATGGCATCTTGGATCATTTTTGGGATGATGATTATGATGACGATGATTATGATGACGATGATGATTGGGACGACGAAGATTGGGATAATGACGACTGGGATGATGAGGATGACGAGCTCATGGATGATAATAGGGCGGTGGAGAGTTTTGGTTCCTGGATCCTGAATCTTACGGATTTGAAGAGTGAACCGGCAGGAACGGAAAGCTGCATTATACCTTATCCGGCATCAGAAGCTGCTTCCCTGAAACTGGAACTGGATGTGGTAAATGAACTTATTTTTGAAGTGTCGGATTCTGCGGATGAGATCAGTATTAAAATGGAAAATGGGTATCAGGATTATCTTTCTACAAAACAGAAGGATTCCGCTCTGAAGGTATCCTATCACAGCGGACACCACCATTTTGAGAAAGGACCGACCTTTACGGTAGTTCTGCCAAGACAGTGCGAAAATCTGACACTGGACATTGTAGTGGGAGCCGGGGATATTTCCATGGAAAGCGAAGCGTTTACGGCAAGAAAAGTAAATGTGTCTGTTGGAGTGGGAGAACTCTCTGTGAATCAGATTTCAGCCAGTGAGAAAGCCGTGTTTGAAGTTGGCACAGGAGATGTGTCGATTCTGAATGGACAGTTCCCGAAAGTGTCTATCGAAGCAGGAGTTGGAGATGCCGTGTTCAGCGGAAGCGTTTCAAACAAACTGGAAGTGGAGGCAGGAACCGGCGATGTCAATGTCTCTCTTACCGGAACAGAGAAAAGCTATGCATTTGATCTGTCTGCCGGACTTGGAGAAATCAGGTTGAACGGGCAATCGAAAGGGGCTTTTGATGCGGAGTATGAGACCGGCAGCAACGGCGGAGCAGAAGTGGAACTGACTGCAGGAGTGGGAGATATTTCTGTTTTGACACAGCAGTAAAAGAGATAAAAAATAGATGGTTTACATTTTTGTCTTTATGATATAATATAAACATAAAAAGGTGCTGCCGATAGACGGTTAGCCTAGATTATATGTGTTATGTAAAAATAACCGCAACCTTGGCCCGGGGCGGTTATTTTTTTCTGCCGTGATTATCTTTCCCGATGAGGTAAAATAATCCGGCAACACTAATTAACAAACTCATTAACTGCAAAAGCTCACTTGTTGTTATCATTAGTATCCCCTCCATTTCAGGTAAAAAATTCCTAATCTTTGTCTTTTTAATCACAATATGATATGATGAACACGAAAGAAAAAACATACAAGAATTCGTATATTTTAATAAGAAGAACAGGAGCAGGGGAATGGGAAAAAGAACACGGATTGTTTTATATGCACTGTCACTTGTGACAATGCTTGCAATGGTGACACTGATTATTTTTTCACATGGAAGACAGAGCGGTGCGCCGGCGAAAGATGCACTGTCCGAGACGGATATCAGCAGCACGGAGGAACCGGTTCAGATACCGGAAGCGGAAGAATCAGAAGAGACGGAAGCAGCAGACGGGCAGAACAGGATCCAAAACGACACAGAACAGGAAGAAGCGGACATAGCAGATGACACGACACTGATTTTTGCAGGGGATGTACTGTTTGCAAACGCCTTTAAAAGCAACTATGATGCGGGCGGAATTGAAAAAGTGATCGAGCCGCAGCTGCTGCAGGAGCTGCAGGATGCAGATATTTTCATGGTGAATAATGAGTTCCCATTCAGTAACCGTGGAGAGCCGATGGAGGACAAACAGTTTACGTTTTGCTGTGATCCGAAATATGTGAAAGCTTTAAATGAGATGGGCGTGGATATTGTATCACTCGCCAACAATCACACCTTAGATTATGGAAGAGATGCGTTGTCTGATACGTTTACGACACTGGACGGAGCCGGTATTTTGTATGCAGGAGCCGGAGAGACTAAAGAACGCGCATATGAATTGCAGATTATCGAGAAAAATGGAAAAAAATTTGGATTTCTTGCGGCATCCCGCGTGGTGCCGGAATCAAACTGGAAAGTGGAAGAACGGACACCGGGAATGCTGACCGCTTATGATGATACAAAATTGGTACAGTTGATCAAAGAAGCCCGAAGCGGATGTGATTTTCTGGCGGTCTATATCCACTGGGGCGTGGAATACGATGCGTATCCGCAGGACTATCAGACAAAGATTGCCACAGATTGTTTTAATGCAGGGGCAGATCTGATCCTTGGAGCACATACACACTGTTTACAGGGAATTTCCTATATCAGTGGGAAACCGGTCTTTTACAGCCTTGGAACCGTATCTTATGGATTACTTCCGGTTTATGCGGCGGGGGGCACAACAAAACTGATGGATACAAACAGTGCATCTGCGCTGTATCAGTATATGACACAGATTTCAGATGGCGTTACGATCGGTGCGGATGGAAAAATCAATTAAAGGGGAGAAGAACATGAAAAAGAAACTTATGAGAATGCCGAAGGTGGTTACGATACTCGTTGCGGTACTGATCGTAGCTATTTTTCTGGGAAGTATGGATGTGGCAGCGTTTTTTCTTGCCGATACAGTTTCGCTTCCGGGTTATGGAAGCAGTATGATCGCAGAGTTTATGGCAGGAGTGGTTGCATTTCTGCTTTTATGCCTGTTTGGTTATCTTGGAGTTCTGGGAGAAAAAGGAAAGGGATTTATCCATGGTCTTTATATTGGCGGATTCCTGACAGGATACTGTTGTCTGGAACTGGCGGCACAGCTTTATGTACAGATGATGACACCGGATGCAAAAGTAGTATCTGCATTGGAAATCCTGTTTTTTGCTGCAACCATGTTTCTGATCGGATGGACGGAGGAACTTATTTTCCGCGGTGTGATCCTGAATCTGTTTCTGGAACGTTTTTCCAAAACGAAAAGAGGGATTCTCTGGGCGGTCATTCTCAGTGGTGTATTGTTCGGGGCGGTACATTTGACAAATATTTCACAGGGAGTGACGGTGACAAGTGCGATGATCCAGTCGATCAACGCTGCCTTTCTGGGTGTGATCTTTGGCGCTGTTTATGCCCGGTCAGGAAATATCTGGCTTGTAATGACTTTTCATGCACTGGTCGATTTCGCAAGTCTGATGGGCAGCGGAATTTTTGGAGCTGGAACAACTGTGGAACAGATCAACCAGATGTCTGCCGCTAATTTGATTGCCGTTCCTGTTTTGCTGATTCCGTGTATTGTGCTGCTTCGCCCGAAAAAACTTCTGGAGATGGAGCAGGAGGCAAATCATATCGTGGTGTTTGAAACATTCGAGGAGGCAGACCGGAATGCTGCTTTGTCGCTTGCACTTGGAATGATATCCATTCTGACAGGATTTATGGGATATGGTCTTGGCATTGGAATCGCTGGACTGATCGGTGGCAGACTTTCAAGAAAGGTGCAGCCGGAGAAAAACGGAATGGCACTGGCGGGTATGATTTTATCCGGAATCGGTATGGCGGTATCGATCATTGGAATGATCGTGTTGTGTTTTGTCTATTCAAATCTGAATGGTCTCTTTGCCGTTATGATGACGAATGGTGTGAAATGATTTTAAGGCAAATAAGCTAAAACAAGTTTACATTTACTAAAAATAAGGTTATTATTTCAATAACCTTTTGAGAGAGCGGTAAAATCTTTCAAAAATAGCAGGAAGAAGATAGGAGAATTGCGATGAGTTACATGGAAACCTACAGAGAATGGTGTACAAACCCATATTTTTCAAAAGAAACAAGAGCAGAATTAGAAGCGATCAGGGATAATGAGGCAGAGATCGAGGACCGTTTCTACCGTCAGCTTGAGTTTGGAACTGGGGGACTCCGCGGAGTGATCGGGGCAGGAACGAACCGTATGAACATTTACACTGTAAGACAGGCGACTCAGGGGCTTGCAAATTATATCATTTCCCAGAACGGACAGGAAAAAGGAGTTGCCATCGCACACGATTCCAGAATCATGTCACCGGAATTTGCCGAGGAGGCAGCACTCTGCCTGAATGCAAACGGAATCAGGGCTTATGTGTTTGACAGCCTTCGCCCGACACCGGAGCTTTCATTTGCAGTCCGTGAACTTGGCTGTGTTTCAGGAATTGTGATCACAGCAAGCCATAACCCAAGGGAATATAATGGATACAAAGTTTACTGGGAGGATGGTGCGCAGATCACACCGCCTCATGATAAAAATATCCTTGCAGAAGTTGCAAAAGTAACTTCTTTTACACAGGTTAAGACCATGACAAAAGAGGATGCCGTGAAAGCCGGACTTTTTGTGACAATCGGAAAAGAAATCGATGACCGTTATATGGAAGAACTGAAAAAACAGTCCATTCATCCGGAGATCATCAAAAAGATGGCAAAGGATATCAAGATTGTTTATACACCGTTACACGGAACCGGTCTTGGTCCGGTCAAACGTGTGCTGCATGATCTGGGATTTGAAAATGTATATATCGAGCCACAGCAGGCAGTTGCCGACGGACATTTCCCGACGGCTCCGTATCCGAATCCGGAGAACCCGGATGCATGGGAACTTGCACTAAAGCTTGCGAAGGAAAAGGATGCGGATCTGGTTCTGGCCACCGATCCGGATGCCGACCGTCTGGGTGTATACTGCAAGGATACGAAAAGCGGCGAGTATGTGACATTTACCGGAAACATGTCTGCAATGCTGATTGCGGAATATATTCTGGGACAGAAACATGCAAATAATACAATGCCGGAGAATCCAGTACTGGTAGAATCCATTGTTTCCACCGACATGGCAAAGGCAATCGCAAAGGCATACGATGTGGAGCTGGTAGAAGTACTGACCGGATTCAAGTATATTGGTGAGCAGATGCTTAAATATGAAAAATCCGGAGAAAAGAATTATGTGTTCGGATTTGAAGAAAGTTACGGATGTCTTCCTGGCACTTATGCAAGAGATAAGGATGCTCCGGCAGCTGTATGTATGTTGTGTGAGGTTGCTGCTTTTTATAAATCACAGGGAAAGACACTCTGGGATGGCATGATCGATATGTACGAAAAGTACGGATATTACCGTGAGGGAATCGCAACCATGACACTTAAGGGAATCGATGGTGCCGCACAGATTCAGCAGATTATGGATCGGGCAAGACAGAGTACTCCGGCAAAGCTTGGAGCGTTTGATGTACTTGCAGTCCGCGATTATAAGGCAGACACCCGTAAGGATTTAAAGACCGGGGAGGTGACTGCTACCGGACTTCCGTCTTCCAATGTCCTGTATTATGAGTTATCCGATAATGCATGGTGCTGTGTACGTCCATCCGGAACAGAACCGAAGATTAAATTTTATGTCGGTGTTAAGGGAGATACCCTGGATGGTGCAGATCAGATGCTGGAAGAATTAAAAGCAGAAGTGTTAAAGCACTTTGAATAATCGGTAGACTGTTATGATGAAAATATACATTTGTCCGCAATGTGGATGGCTCCGTATGGTTTCCAGACGAAAAGATGTCGAATGTCATCAGTGTGGGAACGCGCAGATGCGGCTGACCAATCTCGACCTGGAGAAATATACTTCCATGTCGGAACAGAACCGCGTCAGTTATGCAGACGCATGGCTGTATATACACAATAGGCAAAAGGATTAAAAAAATGGCAGATAATAGAAGAAGAAAAAAGAGAAGAAAGAAAAAGAAGAGCAGAAAGATTGTATTGTTTGTATTTGAAATTCTGCTTCTCGCAATCCTGCTTGTCGCTGCGTATTTTATTGGCATGGTAAATCGTGTGAAATATGAAAATATGAGTGAGACAGAGGCAGGAATTAATGATGATCTCAGCAAAGATACCTTGGAGTCTTTGGAAGGATATACCAATATTGCAGTGTTTGGTCTGGATAACCGGAGTGCAAATAACTACCAAGAGGGAAATTCCGATGTTGTCATGATTGCAAGTATTGATAATAAGACAAAAAATGTCAAACTGGTATCGGTATACCGTGATACATTTCTGTCAGTCGGAGGCGGCACTTATTTCAAGTGTAACAATGCTTATGCCAGAGGCGGGGCAAAACAGGCGGTTCAGATGTTAAATTCCAATCTGGATCTGGATATCAAGGAATATGTGTGTGTGGACTGGGCAGCTGTCGTAGAAGTGATTGATGATCTGGGAGGACTGGATCTGAATATTACCCAGGGCGAGATGAACCAGATCAACAAGTACAAGAAAGATGTGGACGGCGTAACCGGAAAGAATACCCCGAATGTGACGCAGTATGGTCTGGTGCATCTGGACGGAACACAGGCAACCACATATGCCAGAATCCGAAAACTTTCCGGAGATGACTTTAAACGTGCATCCCGTCAGAGAATTGTGCTGCAGGCAATGTTGGAGAAAGCAAAGAAAGCAAATCCGGCAACACTTGTCAAAATCTGTAACAGTGTGGTAGATGATATTTCCACAACACTTTCGCTGGATCAGATGGTGAGTCTGGCGAAAGATGTAACCAAGTACAAAATCAGCAGCACCACTGGTTTTCCAACAGATCTGACTACGAAAAACATGCCGAGATGTGGAGATACGGTAATTCCGGCAGATCTTGTGACGAATGTAAAAAAACTGCATGAATACATGTTTGATGATGCCACGTATACACCATCACAGACGGTGCAGGCAATCTCTGACACGATTGTAAATACAACCGGAATCACGGCAGATTCTGCAAAAATTAATACATCGGATTATAACGAGACCGTAGGTGCCACAGGCACGGATGAGATCCAGAAGGGATCAGAAACTACTGGCGGAACAAATGTACAGTAATCAATTGGGGAATAAGAGTAGACCAATCGGCATGATTGGTCTACTGTTGTCATTGGAGAGGGAAGTTAATAAAGATAAAGGAGAATGTTTCCATGAACGAACAGGTAAAGAAAAATATTATGGAGTATAAGCAGAAATATTTACAGAAACTGGCAGATGCGCAGGTGCCGGAGAAACTGGAAAAACAGCTGGAGGAAATGGACTGGACCTGTCTGGAACTGATTCATCAGAAAAAACAGCAAAGAGGGACGTTTGCGCCGCTGCAGGCGACCGAACTTTCCGAAATCCGAAAGAAGGAAGATCTGTATCGGGAAACGGGACTGAAAGCACTCCGGGAAGGAAAAGTCGGTGCAATTCTTCTGGCGGGAGGGCAGGGTACCCGGCTGGGATTTGACAAGGCAAAAGGCATGTTTAATATCGGAGTGACGAAAACACTCTATATTTTTGAACAGCTGATTAAAAATCTGATGCAGGTAAAACATGAGGCAGGTGTGTGGATTCCGCTTTATATTATGACCAGCGAAAAAAACGATGTACAGACGCGGACCTTTTTTGAAGAACATGATTTTTTCGGATATGACAGCAGTTATGTGAAATTTTTTGTGCAGGAGATGGTTCCGGCGGTCGATTTCGATGGAAACATACTGATGGAATCGGAGGATTCTCTCGCGATGTCTCCGAATGGAAACGGTGGATGGTTTAAATCCATGCTCCGGGCACATCTGGATGAAGATATCCGGACACGTGGGATTGAATGGCTGAATGTTTTTGCCGTGGACAATGTATTGCAGCGGATTGCGGATCCGGTGTTTGTCGGGGCAACGATTTTGTCTGGATGTGTGTGTGGTTCGAAAGTCGTGCGTAAGGTTTCTCCGTATGAACGTGTGGGTGCAATGTGTCTGGAAGATGGAAAACCATCGATTGTCGAATACTATGAACTGACGCCGGAGATGGCAGAGGCTGTCAATGAAAATGGTTCGCTGCTTTACGGGTTCGGTGTGATTTTAAATTATCTGTTCCGTGTGGATAAGCTGATGGAGATTGTAAAAACAAATCTTCCGATGCATATTGTAGAGAAGAAGGTTCCGTATCTGGATGAAAACGGTCAGCTGCAGAAACCGAAGGAGCCGAATGCCTACAAATTTGAAACACTCATACTGGATATGGTGTATATGATGGATAATTGTCTTCCGTTTGAGGTTGAGCGGGAAAAGGAATTTGCACCGGTGAAAAATGCGCTCGGAACTGATTCGGTAGAGTCTGCCAGAGAACTGTTAAAGAAAAATGGCATTGCAATTTAACAGGGATTTACAAAATTTACAGAACTTTGTCACAATTTGAACACAGTTGACAGGTAGAATTCTCCTTAGAAAACAGGAAAGGAGTTTTTCATTATGGATAACAACTATTATAATAATATGAATCAAAATCAGAATCAGAGTACACAAAATAATCAGAATGGATACAATCCGTACAATAGTAACAGTCAGGGACAGACATACCAGAATACATCATACAATGCGTACAATCCGTATCAGCAGCCGACAGGAGGCCCGGCACCCCGGAAACCGCGTCGCAGATCCGGATTCGGAGCTACCATTGGTAAGTGTGCGGCAGTTGCTCTGGTCTTTGGTCTGGTAGCCGGAGGTGTATTTACCGGAGTCAGCTATGTAGGAACCAAAGCGCTGGGAGTTTCCGGACAGAATGTAAGCAGTTCAAAGAGTTCTTCTTCCGCAAAAGTCAGCCAGACGAGTACCGGCAATGCAGCGGATCTTTCCGATGTTTCCGGAATCGCAAAAGAGGCAATGCCGAGCATTGTGGCAATTACAAATACCGGAACGGTATCCTATCAGACATTCTGGGGGACACAGCAGCAGCAGAGTGAGAGTGCAGGGTCCGGTATTATTATCAAACAGGACAGCAAATATCTTTACATTGCGACAAACAATCACGTTGTTGCAGATGCCGATTCATTGAAAGTGCAGTTTGTGGATAACGAAACCGTAGAATGTAAGGTGCAGGGAACCGATGCTTCGGATGATCTGGCGGTAGTCAAAGTAGCATTGAGTGATATTAAGGATTCTACATTAAAAGAAATCAAGGTAGCTACGGTAAACGAGGATACCGATACCCTGGAAGTTGGTCAGGGCGTTATCGCCATCGGCAATGCACTTGGTTACGGACAGTCCGTTACCAACGGTATTATCAGTGCGTTAGGAAGAACCGTTACCGTGCAGGATGAACAGACCGGAGAGACCGTGGTCAATAACAACATGATCCAGACCAATGCAGCAATTAACCCTGGCAACAGCGGTGGTGCGCTGCTGAATGCAAGCGGAGAGGTCGTTGGTATCAACTCTGCAAAATATTCTGATACGAGTGTAGAGGGATTTGGTTATGCAATCCCGATGTCAGATGCCATGCCGATCGTTGAACAGCTGATTGAAAAAGGACAGGTAGATCAGTCCAAGGCTGCGTTCCTCGGCATTCAGGGACAGGATATTTCTTCCAGTGTTGCCAGTGCTTATAACATGCCGCAGGGGGTATATGTATATCAGGTTGTCTCCGGATCACCGGCAGAAAAAGCAGGACTTCGTCAAGGGGATATTATTACAGAATTTGACGGCCAGACAATTACAGGTATGACGCAGCTGAAACAGCTGATTGCATCCCATAAGTCGGGAGACGAGGTAAAGATGACCATTGAGCGGTTAGGAAATGGTTACAAGGAAAAATCCATTACTGTAACACTGGCTGCACAGTCAGATTTTGTCTCAGAGAGTAATTCCGACAATTCCAATGATTCTCAGAACTCACAGGATTCCGGTAACTCCGGCGATTCCAGAAACTCGGAAAATTCCGATAATTCCGGCAACTCCGGTTTCTTCGATGGATTTGGTGGATCAAATAATTAATGACAAATTGCATAAGATGCGCTATAATAGATTGTCCGAACATAATTCGGGCAATCTATTTTGTATTTTAAAGCAACACTGCCTGTGGCAGCAGGATAATGCCATGGGGTAGTTGCAGTTTTAGAAACAGGAGTTAGACAAAAATGAATAGGATAAAAGATTTGATCATTCAGTTCTGTAAGTTTGGTGCGGTCGGTGGATTGTGCTTTGGCATTGATTATGGACTGATGATCTTTTTGACAGAGACACATATCATGCATTATTTTGCATCCAGTGCCGTGTCGTTTACCGTATCCGTTATTGTGAATTATATTCTGAGCATGCGTTTTGTTTTTACTGGAAAGGAAGACATGACGAAGGCACAGGAGATGGTTATTTTTGTGGCACTCAGTATGATCGGGCTTGTGATGAACCAGATGATCATGTGGTTTGCCGTAGAACATTTAGGAATGTTTTATGCAGTAGCAAAAATATTCTCCACCATGTTAGTTACTACGTATAATTTTATCTCCAGAAAAAGATTCCTGGAAGCATAAGCCGGGGTTGGAGAGTTAGGAGGATGTATGAAAAAGAAAAGAATTGTAATCGCATTGGGACATGAAGCTCTTGGAAGTACACTGCCGGAACAGCAGAAGGCAGCTGCGCGTACTGCAAAAGCAGTTGCGGATTTTATCCGCGAAGATTATCAGGTGGTTATTACACACAGCAATGGACCGCAGGTTGGCATGATCCATACGGCAATGAACGAATTCTGCCGTCTGTATCCGGAATATACAGCAACTCCGACATCTGTCTGCTCTGCGATGAGTCAGGGATATATCGGATATGATCTGCAGAATGCCATCCGTACCGAGTTATTAAACCGCGGAATCTATAAGACAGTTTCTACGGTTCTGACACAGGTTGTCGTTGATCCGTATGATGAGGCATTTTATCATCCAACCAAAGTGATCGGTCGTGTGATGACAAAAGAAGAAGCAGAGGAAGAAGAAAAGAAGGGGAATCATGTGACAGAGGTGGAAGGTGGATACCGCCGTATTGTGGCATCTCCAAAGCCAATGGATATCGTGGAAATTGATGCAATTTCCGCACTGTCCGATGCCGATCAGGTTGTCATTGCCTGTGGTGGAGGCGGAATCCCGGTTCTGGCACAGAACAACCGTCTGCAGGGAGCCAGTGCTGTCATTGAGAAGGATCTTGCAGCCGGAAAGCTTGCAGAACTTCTGGATGCTGATATGCTGGTGATCCTTACGAGTGTAGATAAGGTTTGCCTGAATTATGGCAAAGAAGACGAGGTAAAGCTGGATACCCTTTCTCTTGCCGATGCAAAGAAATATCTTGCGGCAGGAGAATTCGGAGAAGGAACCATGGCACCTAAGATTGAAGCTGCAATTGACTTCATTGGAGAGTCTGCGATCCGCTCGGTTCTTGTAACCAAATTAAATAAAGAAGCAGGAGAGATTACCGGTGGTATGGGAACTCTGATCAAGAAATAGTAGTTTTTTGCAGGAGGCACAAAATGAATCGAATTAAGAGTTTTACAATTAATCACAATCTTCTGATGCCGGGATTTTATATTTCCCGTGAAGATGGGGATGTGATTACCTATGATCTGCGTACGCGCAAGCCGAACGCAGGAGATTATATGGACAATGCAACCATGCATTCCCTGGAGCATATGTTTGCTACCTATATTCGCAATTCCGAGATGGGAAATGAAGTTGTCTATTTTGGACCGATGGGATGTCAGACCGGATTTTATCTGCTGGTTCGTAACAGCAGAAGTCCCAAAGAAGTGTTTGCCATGACAAAAGAGGTTTTGAGACAGATTTATGATCATAAAGGAGAGGTATTCGGTAAGTCTGCAATTGAGTGCGGACATTATGAAAATTTATCTCTCGCAGCGGCAAAGGCAGAAGCGGCAACCTATCTTGCTGTGCTGGAAGAACAGACAAATATGGATTTTACATATCCGGAATAAAACAGATTGCAGGAGGAAAAGATACATGAGAATCGGAGTAATTGGTGCGATGCAGATTGAGGTGGATAACCTGAAAGCATCCATGAGTGATATCAGCACGAAAGAATACAGTGGTGTCACCTATGTGTGTGGAACCATTGGGGACAAAGAAGTGGTTGCAGCAGTGTGTGGAATCGGCAAGGTGTTTGCCGCAATCTGTGCGGAGGCAATGATTCTGGAGTTTCATGTGGATTATGTGATCAATATCGGTGTGGGTGGTACACTTTGCAAAGAACTTGGGGTAATGGATGTTGCTGTGGCAGATAAGGTAGTGCAGCACGATATGAATACGACACCTCTGGGAGATCCGGTTGGACTTCTTTCCGGTATCAACGAAGTGTATCTGCCGACAGACGAAAAAATGTGCAGACTGCTGGGCAGCTGCCTGGCAGAAAAAGGAATTCACTATCATGTCGGAACGATTGCCACAGGGGATCTGTTTGTCAGCACACCGGAGCAGAAGACAAAGATTCATGAGAGGTTTGATGCGATTGCCTGTGAGATGGAAGGCGGATCGATCGGACATGTCTGTTATGTAAATAAAGTTCCGTTTGCAATTTTACGTTCCATTTCTGATGGAGAGGGAGCTTCTATGGATTATGCAACATTTGCAGAGAAAGCAGCACTGCAGTCAATTCTTGTGGTGATTGATTTCATTCAGAGAGCGGATGAGCTGCAGGCATAAATTGCGTCTAAATTTTTGGAATGGTACATATACTCTACAAAGACATTTGATGGAGTTATTATGTTCAAAAAAATACATCGTGAATTAAAAAAAGAGTCATGCAGGAAGATCGGAAACGGTTTTCTTGTCATGGCTCTTATTTGCTGTCTGATGTTTGTCTCGTATCAGGCGACATCTGCAGTGATTACAAGTGCTAAGGTCGGGGATCGTGAACTTCCGATTTACTGTGTAGACACAACAGAAAAGAAAGTAGCACTCAGCTTCGATGCTGCATGGGGAGCAGAAGATTTTCCACGTATCATGGATGTTTTGGATAAACATAAAGTAAAGGTGACATTTTTTATGACCGGAGGCTGGGTAGAAGATAACCCTGATTGTGTGAAAGAACTGGTGAAGAGAGGCCATGATCTGGGAAACCACAGTGAGCATCATTATGACATGACGACAATTTCCCAGGAGGAAAAAGACAGTGAATTAAAAACTGTGCATGATAAAGTAAAAAAACTGACCGGTTATGAGATGTATCTGTTTCGGCCGCCTTATGGGGCTTACGACAATGATGTGATCAAGACGGCGTACGCCATGCATTATTATCCGATTCAGTGGTCAGTGGATAGTCTGGATTGGAAGAATTATGGTGTGGATTCTATTATCACGACGGTTTGCAATCATAAAGCACTTGCACCGGGGGCGATCATTCTCTGCCATAATGGGGCAAAATATACAGCGGATGCGCTGGATACCATGCTGACGAATCTGGAGGAACAGGGATACAAGATTGTGCCGATCTCAAAGCTGATCATGAAGAAAAATTATCATATGGATGCGACAGGAAAACAGATTGCGGATGATGCCGAAAAACAAAAGACGACGGAGGCGGTAATACATTGAGTTGTGTATTTCCCGGATTTTTGGTTATTGAAACCAACAGATATACGGATTTCCCTTTTCGAAACATTTCTGTTCTACATAAAAACCTGCTGAAAGAACCAGACGGGACATATAAAGGATAAAGGTCGAAAAATATCCCAGTGAATAAGGAAAGTGGGACATATAGACAGGAGAGTGAAAAAATGTCCTGCTGTGGCAGAAGCATGGGACATATAGACAAAACGATAACAAAAAAGTCCTTCTGAAACAGTCAAATGGGACATATAGACGTAAAGGTGATAAAAAAGTCCTATTATGACATTTACAAGGGACATAACAAACAGTTTTTTTCGTATATGTCCTGACTGACGAGAAAATGGGGACATAATATAAAAATTTTCCTCTATATGTCTAAATTTTTCACGGAATTCGTATTCCAGAAGCCAGAGAAGGGATTATGAGTAGAAAATATCAGAGCACAGTAATGATACATAATATTTGCTTCTGGATGAAAAAGAATTTCGTATTGACATATTTTTTCGGGGGGGGGTAGAATCAATATGTAAAAAATATTATTTAAAATAAGGAGGAAATGATTATGAACAAGCTGAAAAAAGCATTGGTAATGGTTTTAGCATTGGCAATGGTTTTAACATGTGCTATGGTAACACCGGTGCAGGCTGCGGGAAAACTGAACAAGAAATCGGTTTCTATTTATGAAACAGAGACGGTTTCACTGACTGTGAAAGGAGTAAAATCCGTAACCTGGAAAACTTCCGATAAGAAGATTGCCACTGTTGATAAAAAGGGACTGGTAAAAGGCGTAAAGAAAGGCACCTGTACTGTTACAGCAAAGGATACAAAGACAAAAGCTGCATATTCATGTAAAGTTACCGTAAAAGCAGCAAACTCACTTGGAATTGCAGCAAAGGATATTAGTGTATTCACTGGTGGAGAAACTATTTCTTATCCGGGAGAGGAAATCAAGGGCGCAACTTATGTACTGGATGGAAAGAAACTCGGGAAAAAGGATTACAGTACATGGACAGATAAGGATGGAGAGCGTGTAGTTTCTTATGTTACACTTACAAAGAAACTTACAGATGGAAAACATACCTTTGCTATCCAGAAAAAAGGTTATAAGACAGTAACAAAATCCTTCAAATTTACAGCATTAAAGGTTGATGGAATGTTTCCGGACGGAGAAGAGCCTTGGGTATCTGACGGAACCCTGTACGTTATCTGTACACCAAAGCTGGATGGAAAAGATTTTGTGATTAAAGTAGATGGTACAGAAGTAAAACCTAAGGATGCTTTTTTAAATGGAGATGGTGTATTTGTTATCTGGGTGGATGCTACAGGACTTTCCGCAGGAGAGCATAAGGTGAGCGTTACCGCAGAAGGAATTCCGGATGGAGAAGCTTCATTTACAGTAAAATAATATATCTGAATTTCAAAGGATATGAATCATTGTCAGGAGGATGACTATGAAACAAATGAAAAAACTGCTTGCATTTGTACTGGCATTTGCGATGATCATCACGATCTATCAGCCATCAGCGGCATATGCAGCAACCAAAAAAACAAGATTAAATGCAAAGACAATGACACTTCAGGTGGGACAGAAAAAGACCCTGAAAGTAAAGAATGCAGGGAAAAAGGCAAAATTGAAGTGGTCCAGCAATAAGAAATCCATTGCAACCGTTTCCAAAAAGGGAGTGGTAAAGGCAGTAAAAGCCGGAAATGCTGTCGTTACCTGTAAGGTAACAACAAAAAATGGCAAGACAACCAAACTCACTTGCAAGGTTGCGGTTAAGAAAACAGCAAAAGTTACCAGCTTGACCGTTGGTTCTCAGAGCGAACTGGAAAAGGCTCTGAAAAACAAAAATGTTACAAAGATCACAGTTGCGACACAGGGAGCTGTTACATTTACGGTACCGCAGGGCAATTACAGTAAGGTGGATCTGGTGATCAACGCGCCGAATGCGGATGTTGTGAATAACGGAAAATTCAAGTCTATTGATATTCAGGCAATCAAGCCGAATACCTACCGCGAGAATGCAAAAGGAAATGTTATTACGGTCAGTGCAACCGGTGATGCACGTGTGATTGTTGAAACCGGTGCTACCGTTGCAAAAATTATGGTTTCCGGGTCAAAGGGAAATGTAAAACTGGTGGTAGATGGAACCCTTTCCGGCATTACGATTGATGCTCCGGTGAATGTGACTGTAGAAGGAAAGACAACCGTAGCAGTACCTGTTACCGTAAATGAAAAAGCGGCAGGTGCAAATGTAACTTCCAGTACACCGGTAGAGGTAAAGGCAGCAGCGCCGATCACACTGAACCTGACCAAAGGTGCAGAGGGAAGTAAGGTAGAGACCACATCTGATAAAGCAGAAGTCACCGTAAAGAATGAGACAACACAGGCAGTAACGGTTACGACTCCGGCAGGAAGCAAGGACGTGGCAAAGGATACCACTTCAAAAGTAGATAATGCAGGAAAAGTTACGGATGTAGCAGACAATACAGATGCCAATAATAATGGCGGTGGCGCAACAGGGGGAGGTTCTTCTTCCGGGGGAAGTGTAACTCCGACTCCTTCTGTTGGAAAAATGGATAAGGCACAGAATGTTGTAAAAAATATTGAAAAGAATGAATTGCCTGCATCTATATCAGCATTACAGAACCCAATGATTTGTCAGAAAGTTTTGTTTGATGAAATTCAGAAAAAATTTAATGAAGATGAGGAACTTAAAGATATAGACTTTGAAGTTTCTTATAATGAGACAATAGAGAAAAATGATCCAAAATTGTTTGCATCTATGTGGGTTACAATTTATGGAGAGAATGATGAAAGATATGAGATATACGGTTATGTGACTTTTATATGTACAGAATCTGAAATTCAGGTATCTGCGCCTGAAATCAAACATATTTTGAAACATTCTCTGGTGGTAGCAGTTGAGCCAACTTATGAATATGCTTGTGTTACTAGCGGTACAGCAATTTCCACTATAACAGAGGATGAGTGGGTACAAGGAAATGAGTCGGATGATTTTGGATGTTATGAAATGTCCGGTCTTAACGAAAATACAGAGCATGTTGTATATAAGAGAATTATTGGTGTAGATGAGTATTACGGAAGTACAACAGTTACAACAACAGGTGGAAAAGAAACTGTTTGTCTTGCAGAAGCCGATGGTAAAAAAGAATTTAAGTTTGAAAATGTGAAAACAACATCTTTAATTCGTATTCCGTTGGATGGACTGAAAACAGCATGCTATGGTTTGCCGGAAAATAATGGTGAACATGGAAGTTTCGAATTTGCCTGTGATGATTCTGCACTGAATGATAGTCTGAATGGTGCATATACTTCTTTGGAATATTCGAAAGAAGAAGAAAATGTTTTCTTTACATTTGAAGTTCCGGAAGACTTGAAAGCTAGAACATATGTGGTTAAATTTAATTATTATTTTGGCTGCAGTGTTCGGAAAAGTGATGGTGAATGGGACGAGTACACGAGCAAGAGTGATCCAATTCCATATACCGTTACATTTACTGTACAATAATTGAATCAATATTCAGTGAAAACTGTCCATCCATAACCGGTGGGCAGTTTTTTTACTTGCAGAAAAAATTTATTATTTTTTGAAGGGGATCTCAAAAGTATAGGGGGGTACCTAAAATTTTTTGGGAGCAATGAAATAGAGAGAAAAATAGATTTATAAAAATTTAATTTGCTATCAGAATCAATATCTTTTACAATAAAATCACATACGTTCTTTTGGGGAGATTTTTTGATGGGGATTTTTATGTAAGAGGAGGTTTTATTTGAACACAGAGATAAAGAATGCCATACAGGCAGCTGATAGCGAGGCACAGTATGATGAAAGCGCAAAGCGTCTGTTAGCACAAAAGTATGTATTGGCTCACATTTTAGTTAGAACAGTGGAAGAATTTCAAGGGATGGAAATCGAAAAAGTAGTTTCCCTGATAGAAGGAGATCCATATATCAGCAAAATACCGGTTGCATCCGGACTGACCAACAAGGACAGGAATGTGGAGGGGAAAAGGATTGTAGGACTAAATACAGAAGCAGGAGAAAGAAATGAAGGACTGGTTCGATTTGATATTATTTTTTATGTGCGAATGAGAAACGGGTTGGCACAGATGATTATCAATGTGGAAGCCCAAAAAGATGAACCCGGTTCCTATCAGATTTTAAACCGCGCTATTTTTTATGTAAGCAGACTGATTTCTTCACAGAAGGAACGGGATTTTGTAAAATCAAATTATAATGATGTAAAGACAGTCTATAGTATATGGGTTTGCATGAATATGCCGGAAAACAGTATGTGTCATATTTATTTAACAAAAGAAGATTTACTCGGAAAGCATAATTGGAAAGGAAATTTGAATCTGGTAAATATTGTGATGATCGGCTTGACGAATGCGCTTCCACAGCGTCATAATGAATATGTGCTGCATAGACTGTTATGTGCCATGTTTTCTAATGAATTATCACAACAGCAAAAAATGAAAATTATGGAACAGGAATATCATATTCCAATGGAAGAAAGTTTTAAGGAGGAAGTGAGTATTATGTGTAATTTGAGTCAGGGCATTAAAGAAGCCGGAATTGCCGAGGGGCGAGAAGCCGGAATTGCCGAGGGGCGAGAAGCTGGAATTGCTGAGGGGAGAGAAGCCGGAATTGCCGAGGGCCAGCAAAGAGAAATTGAAAAAGTAATTTTAAATATGCATAAGAAAGGGTACTCGTTAGAACAGATTATGGATGCAACGGAATTGGAAGAAATTGAATTAAAATCCATGATAAAAAAATTGAAGTAAAGCATCTCAAGGGCATTGGTAAAAGTGTTTACAACCATCTGAAAAAATATAGGCAAATACCTTATAAAAACTGGCAATAAACAAAAAATAACAAAAATACAGGGATAATTGCATAAAATATCAAAAAAGGCGCAGGAATTTGTTACACTGCACCTTTTTTATTTTGTGCAAAATATCTTTTTTACAACAAAAATATATGTGAAATGTGTATAAAATGATGAGAAAAATGTTGGGATCTCCGTCAATTGAATAAACGGTTGCGCACGTGCTATATTAGGACTATCAACAAAACAAACGGTTGCGCAATACGATAGATCTGGTGAAAAGGGAGAGGATATCAGAGCTGTCGTATTTGTGTCAAAAGAGGGAGGATCGTGTATGAAAGCGAAAAAACATTGGAACAGGAGAGTGCTCAGTTTTCTTCTGGCACTTGCCATGGTAGTGACACAGCTTGGGGTGTGGAATGTCGGGAAGGAGAGCGTGCAGGCTGCGGAGGATTCAGTTATTTATTCGGATGATATGGAAAATGATGCTGATGAGAACTGGGATGTTGCATGGAAAACCTTAGAGGGTGTTACAGTAGAAAGAAGTGCAAACCAATGGGCAAAGAATAATGTTACCAAATGGTGGGTGTTTAAATCACCTGTTGAAAATCAAGTAACAATTACTAGAAAAATACAAGTTACTTCTGGCAGTTATATTGTATCTGTGGATATGGACGGAGGAAATGTTTCTGGAAATATACAGATTAGGGAAGAAAACAATACGCAGTCCAAAGAACTTCTTTATGGTGATTGGGATAATTTTAAGACAACGACGGATACTGTAAAAGTAGAGAACGATTCAGAAATAACTATACAGATCAGAGTTGATTTGCAGGCGAGAGGATGGTTTGATCTAGATAATTTTAGTATGGTTAAAGCTTTAGAAGATGATAATGATACTGACAATTCCACCGAATACAATCTGCAGATCACCGCAGACAACACTACAGTAGAAGCAGGAGACACAGTTACTCTGACAGCCGTATTGAAAAAAGGACAGACCGAAATCACAGATTTAGAAGCCGCAGGATTACATCTGTATTGGTGGAACAATACGACAGGCAGTTCGGCTGAATTTATAAATTATGATGACAAAAACGGTTATGCACTGACTTTGCAGACAACGTTAGGGACAACTGGAACAAATGAAATTCAGGCAAAGCTTCAGGATGCAAATTGGAACGACATCGCAGAAAAGAAAATAGAACTTACAGTGAACGAAGCATCCAACAGTGTGAAAGATGCACCGATCGCTGTTACAAAAGTCAACAAGTTATCTTCTGATTTCATCATGGGAATGGATATCTCCTCCATGATCTCTGAATTACAGAGCGGTGTGGTATACCGTGACTATGACGGAAACGAACTGAAAACACTTGATGATATCTGCAGGTTTATCAAAGAGCAGGGCATCAATCACATTCGTGTCCGTGTATGGAATAACCCGTATGATGCCAATGGCAACGGCTATGGCGGAGGAAACAATGATGTGGCAAAAGCAAAGGAATTTGCAGATGCATGCCGTAGTGCCGGATTGAAAATGTTAGTTGACTTCCACTGCTCCGATCTGTGGACAGATCCGGGCAAGCAGCAGGAACCGAAAGCATGGAAAGGGTACACCCTTGAACAGAAAAAAGAGGCATTAAATACTTATATCACAAAATCCTTAAATACCATTGATCCGTCAAAAGATGTTGTGGATATGGTGCAGGTTGGTAATGAGACAACGGGCGGATTTATCGGTGAGACAAATGTCCGCAATATGTGTGTATTATTTTCAGCGGGCGCAGCCGGTGTAAAAACGTACAATCCGGATGTCAAAGTCGTCATCCATGTGGAAAGCCCACATAAAGGAACCATGGTAACATGGGCAGGAAATCTGCAGGACAACAATGTTGATTATGATATTCTTGCCACCAGTTATTATCCATACTGGCATGGAACATTAGATAACTTAAAACAGCAGTTTGAAACAGTAAAGAATACATATCATAAAGATGTGATGGTAGCGGAAACCAGTTATGCTTATACGTTAGAAGACAGTGACGGACATGCCAATACAGTGCGTGTTGGAAATAATGATAACGGAGCTGACACAACGGAGCCGTTTACCGAGCAGGGACAGGCAACTGCAATCCGCAATCTGATCAATACGGTAAATGAAGCTGGTGGACTGGGTGTATATTACTGGGAGCCGGCATGGCTGACCGTTGGAAATACCAAAGGACTTACAGGAGATGCATACAATGCACAGGTAAAGGAAAATCAGGAAAAGTGGGAAAAATACGGAAGCGGATGGGCTTCAAGTTATGCCAACGAATATGATTCGAAAGATGCAGGCAAATGGTATGGCGGTTCTGCAGTTGACAATGAAGCCATGTTTTATCCGGATGGCACTGCAACTCCTGCACTTCATGTATGGAATTATGTAAAAACGGGTGCAGTTTCGAATCTGGTCAGTGTAGAAGGTTTTGATTCAGCACTGACACAGACGATTACTGCAGGCCGTGATTTTACACTTCCGGATTCCGTGGAAATTACTTATTCCGATAGCAAAACACCGGTAGCAGAGGCGGTTACCTGGGATGAAGCATCTGTAAAAAAGGCGGATATGTCAAAGCCCGGAACTTATCAGATTTCCGGTACAGTTTCTTTGAGCAAAGAAATTACAAGAGGCGCTTACAAAGGAAAAACCAGTGTAGATGTTACACTCACCTTACAGGTAAAATATGCAAATCTGATTACAAATAAAGAAGCGGTTGAATTTGACAGTGGAGAATACTTTACCGTAGACGGAACCACGTTCAAGGGAATTCCTTCCGCAGAGAATGCAAAGAGCGGAAAAAACAGTATGGGCTGGTACGGAGCATCCGCAGCAAATGGTTCTGTTACATATAAGGAAGTAATTACGCTGGAAAAAGGAACCTATACATTGGAAGCATATGCCCAGGGGGCACAGTCAGATGTAACCATGCAGATATTAAACGCAGAAGATGACAGTGTATTATTTACCGGCGAAGCCACAGCAATGACCGCATGGGGAGACTGGCATACACCGAAGGTAACTTTTACACTGGATAAGACAAAGAGCGTAAAACTTCGTGTATGCGTAGAACATGAGGATGGCGGATGGGGTGCAGTGGATGTGCTGTATCTGCATAAGGATGCATTATCTTCGGAAGGAAAGGATGATACAAATACTTCCGGCAGCTCATCCTCCGGCAGCGCTGCAACCGTCACTCCATCTGATGATACAAAGAAGGATGACAAGCCAGAGCAGACAACCGAATCAAAGAACGTAACGGCAACAACTGCTTCCGGGGAGAAAGCAGAAGTAACGGTTACCGTGACAAAAGATACGGCTGGAAAAGTAACGGAAGCAAGTGCAGAAGTGACAGGTACCAAGGCAGAGATTTCTGCAGATATGGTGAGCAGGATCGTGGAAGCTGCCGGAACAGACCATGTGGCAATTACTGCAAATGTTACCGATAAAGAAGGAAATATCAGATATACAGTAACCGCAGATGCAAAAGACTTAACCGCAGGTAAAAAACTGAGTGTCGTTGTTGTGGATAAGAAAACCGGAGCGTATAAACTGGTGAATGCAAAGACGTATACCGTTGGAAAAGATGGCACATTACATGTGAATCTTGCCGCAGGTTCGGATTATCGGATGCTTTCTGCAGCAGAAATAAAAAATGTGGAAAAAGCGGTTTTAAAAACGGTTGCCGTAAAAAAGACGACAGCTTCCATCAAAGCGGGAAAGAATACAAAGATACAGTTAAGCAGTAAGCTTGATCTGGATAATGTAAAAAAGATTACATATACATCTGGTAAAAAGTCTGTTGCAGCAGTAGATAAAAACGGAAAGATTACAGCAAAGAAGAAGGGAACCGTCACGATCAAAGCAAAAGTAACACTGAAGAACGGAAAGACAAAGACAGTTTCCATGAAAATTAAAGTAAAATAACATTGTGAGGACAGTGGTTCTGTGATAAAATAAAAAAAGAAATTGTATTCTTTGAGACTTATCCGGGTATCTTAAAGGATGAGACAGGTGAAAAGGATTTGGGGATCAATTACAAAAGGAGATGGAATCATGTCAGCAACGGGGTTATTTATTTTTCTGATTGCGATTATCGGGATTGCGGTACTTGGGGCGTTGATCGCAGTGATTGCAGCAGTATCCGGGGCATCTGCAGCTATTTCGGATGAAGAGGATGGACTGGAGGAGAACGCATAAAGCAGTCAGAAAATAACGGACAAAGTACAGGAAAGAAAGACGTTCGGAAACGGATGTCTTTTTTTTGTTTCTAAAAAGAAAATAAAGCTTTCGGAAATCCTCTTGTAAAAAAGAACCGATTATCGGTATAATGAAAAAAAGCAGGCGCTGGGAACTGTGTTCCACTTCCAATGCGTCTGATTTATTCAGCAGAAGAAAAATTTACAGGAGGAAAACATGATTTCAAAGTACAGTGTGAAGCGTCCTTATACCGTGCTTGTGGCAGTCGTGCTTGTCATCGTGCTCGGTGCGGTCTCGTTGTCAAAAATGACGACAGATCTGCTTCCGGATATGAGTTTTCAGTATGCGCTGGTTGTCACAACCGATATGGGAGCAAGTCCGGAACAGGTGGAAAGTGATGTGACAGCGCCGATTGAATCAGCGATGGCAACAACGTCCAACATTAAAAATATCAGTTCTGTTTCCTATAACAGTTATTCCGTCGTAACGCTGGAATATGAGCAGAATGCAAATATGGATTCGGTGGTGATCGAAATCCAGCAGAGTCTTGACCAGGTATCCGGGCAATGGGATGATTCCATTGGAACACCTATGATTATGAAAGTCAATCCGGACATGATGCCGGTACTGGCTGCAGCGGTGGATAAGGATGGCATGGATGCGAACGCACTTTCCGGTTATGTGAAGAATGATCTTGCGCCGGCACTTGAAAGTCTGGAAGGAGTGGCTTCTGTCACTACGGCCGGGCAGCTGGAAGAAAGCGTAGATGTAACACTCGATCAGGACAAGATAGACGCATTAAATAAAAAGATTCAGAAGAAGATCGATGAACAGTTTGAAAAGTCCCAGAAAAAAATTGATGCGGGGAAAAAGAAAGTAGAGAGTGGAAAGTCTTCCATCAGTCAGGGATCGGAGCAGTTAAACAGCGCGATTAATCAGACGATGGATCAGCAGAAGAAGCTCTACAAGACGGAACAGGATCTGAAAAAACAACTCGCAGAGTTAAAAAAACAGAAAGCTTCTTTGGAACAGATCCAGACCGGTATTCAGACCTTTATGAAGTCGGATGCCTATACCGGAATCGTGACGGTATTAAAAGATAACCCGCAGCTTGCAGAGAGCAGTGAGATGCAGGCACAGATCAAACAGGTTAATGCGGTTGTAAAAAAGCAGTTTTCGGCGTTGTCCTCGCTTGGAATCACAGTAAATACCTATGAGGATCTCCCGGCGGCATCCGCAGAAGTGGGAAAACTCCTGACCAAAGTCAATACAGGAATGAAAACCATTGAACGTGCACAGCAGAAGGTAGAGAGCGGAAAAGTCAGCCTGGCCTCGGCTTTAGATACGCTGAATGCCAATGCATCCATGACGGCACTTCAGGTCAGTGCTTCTTCTACCGAACTGGCCAATGCAGCCTCCTCCTTGGAGAGCGCACAGAGTAAACTAGATGAAGCCAAAGATACGGCGCATGATTCCGCGGATCTGAATAAAGTGCTGAGCAAGGATACCATCACAAGCCTGCTTGCCGCGCAGAATTTTGATATGCCGGCGGGATATGCCATGGATGGGGATACTGAGTATCTGGTACGTGTGGGAGATGCCGTGCAGGATGTCGATGAATTAAAAGATCTGCCGCTTGTGGATATGGGAATCGACGGAATCGATACAATCCGTCTTTCGGATGTGGCAGAAGTCAAAGTGACGGATAATTCCGATGAGACGTATGCCGTGATTAATGGCAATCCTGGCATTATGCTTTCGATGGAAAAACAGACCGGATATTCTACCGGAGAAGTTACGAATCGTATCCTGGATAAATTTAAAGCGTTAGAAAAAGAAGATTCCAAGCTCCACCTGAATGTATTGATGAATCAGGGCGTATACATTGACATGATTGTAAACTCTGTAATGCAGAATATGATCTGGGGGGCAATCCTTGCTATTTTGGTATTGCTGCTGTTCCTGAAAGATATCAAACCAACAATCGTGATTGCATGTTCCATACCGCTTTCCGTTGTCGCTGCAATCGTGCTGATGTACTTTACCGGAATTACCTTAAATATTATTTCCATGTCCGGACTGATGCTTGGTATTGGTATGCTTGTGGACAACTCAATTGTTGTCATCGAAAATATTTATCGTCTGCGCGCAGAAGGCTATTCCATCCGGAAAGCAGCGGTAGAAGGATCAAAACAGGTGACGGGTGCGATCATTGCGTCAACGCTTACCACGATCAGCGTCTATGCGCCGATTATTTTTACAGAGGGAATTACCCGGCAGCTGTTTGTGGATCTTGCCCTGACGATTGCATATACCCTGGTAGCGAGTCTGGTCGTGGCATTGACGTTTGTCCCGGCGATGGCTTCTGTTACACTCAGAAAAACAAAAGATATCCGTCATCCGTGGTTCGATGCCGTCCGGGAATGGTATGGCAGAGTGCTGGAGTGGTGTTTGCGTTTCAAACCACTGGTACTGATTATTGCGGTGGTTCTTCTGATCGGAAGTGCAGCACTGTCACTTTCAAAAGGCTTAAACTTTATGGATATGGATATGGAGACAAATCAGCTTTCCGTCACGATTTCTGCAAAAGAGGGTGAGAAACTGACCTTTGAGGAATTAACACAGGCATCGGATGATGTGATTCAGAGAATCTCAAAAATCAAAGGAATCAAGACGGTCGGAGCGATGGCTGGTGGAGATTCCACGATGAATCTGATGGGTGGAGGAAATGACAGCGTCAGCATGTATATCCTGCTGGATGAGGACTCCAAAGTCAAAGCATCGGATGTGGAAGAAAAAATTGTCAGCAGGACGAAAGATCTGGACTGCAAAGTAGAGACCAACAGTTCTTCCATGGATTACAGCAGTTATTTCGGCAGCGGTCTTTCCGTCAGAATTAAAGGAAATGATATTGATACGCTGCAGAAGCTTGCCAAAGAAGTGGCAGATGTGATGAAGCAGACAAAGGGAACCGTGGATGTGGACGATGGTCTGGAAGATACAAAGCCACAGCTTACCATTTCCGTGGATAAAGAAAAAGCTGCGGAATACGGATACACGGTTGCACAGGTATATCAGCTTGTCAGTGCGAAGATGGCAGACAGCAAGAGCGCAACCACGATTTCCACAGACATCAAAGATTATAAAGTCTATGTGCAGACACAGGAACAGACGGATACGAAACTGGACGATATCAGACAGATGACATTTACCCACACAGACAAAGACGGAAAAGAAAAAGAGATTCCTCTTACGAAAATCTGTGAGATGAAAGATACGACAACACTCAGCACCATGAAACGGGATGCACAGACACGTTATATTACGGTATCCTGTGGTGTGGATGAAGATCACAATGTCACACTGCTTGGCAATAAAATTCAAAAGAGTATGGATAAGCTGAATGTGCCGGAAGGCTATCATATCGAAATGACCGGAGAGGACGAGACAATCAGTGATTCCATGAGCCAGCTGGTTCTGATGATGATACTGGCAGTTATCTTTATTTATCTGATCATGGTGGTACAGTTCCAGTCACTCGTTTCTCCGTTTATCATTATGTTCTCGATTCCGCTTGCCTTCACCGGAGGATTTATTGCTCTGCTTCTGACAGGGCAGGAAGTCAATGTCCTTGCAATGCTTGGATTTATCATGCTGGCAGGTCTTATTGTAAACAACGGTATTGTACTGATTGATTATATCAATCAGGCAAGAAAAGCGGGTGTTTCTAAGCATGAGGCGATTATTTCATCCGGAAAGACCCGGGTGCGTCCGATTCTGATGACGGTACTGACTACGGTTCTTGCAATGCTGACTACGGCTCTTGGAATCGGTGACGGTTCCGACATGATGCGTCCGATGGCAATCACACTGATTGGAGGACTGGTTTATGGTACCGTTCTGACGCTGATTGTCATTCCATGTATCTACGATATGTTCCATCGGGAAAAGAACATGGTAGAAGAGGAATTATAGTGAATTTCACAGAAATCTTCTTGACAAAAAAGAGAGCCGCAAGTAAGATTAAATTATGTATAAAAAAGTGATGATGGAGAGGAGTACACATGGAATTCCTGAAAGAGAAGGATATTCATTGAAGTGGAGCATTGGCAGAGTTTTTGTGCAGAATGTTCCTGCAATGGCTGTAAGATATCCACAGGATGCAGTGTGGAAGGTAGCTCCGGAACTGGAATGTTGAATGTGGTACATTGCCCTGTAGGCATTCCCGGATCGTCCACGTTAAAGGACATGATGAGTATTACAAAGGTGGTACCGCGAGAGTTTTCGCCCTTTGTGCAGAAAAAGAAAAGGCTTTCTGTACAGAGGGCGTTTCATTTATATGAAGGAGGAACACATGAGCAAAGAATTAAGTAAAACATACGATCCGAAAGATATAGAGGATCGTCTCTATAAGAAGTGGGAGGACAATGGGTATTTTCATGCAGAAGTAGACCGCAGCAAGAAACCGTTTACCATTGTGATGCCACCGCCAAATATTACCGGTCAGCTTCACATGGGACATGCACTGGATAATACCATGCAGGATATCCTGATCCGCTACAAGAGAATGCAGGGATACAATGCACTGTGGCAGCCGGGTACGGATCACGCATCCATTGCTACAGAGGTAAAGGTGATCCAGAGTTTAAAAGAGCAGGGCATCAATAAGGCGGACCTGACCCGTGAAGAGTTCCTGGATAAGTGCTGGGAGTGGAGAAAAGAATACGGCGGACGTATTGTAAAGCAGCTGCGCAAACTTGGTTCTTCCGCAGACTGGCAGCGTGAGCGCTTTACGATGGATGAAGGATGTTCCCATGCGGTACAGGAAGTATTCACCAAGTTATATAAGAAGGGCTGGATTTATAAAGGTTCCCGTATTGTCAACTGGTGTCCGGTATGTAAGACTTCCATTTCCGATGCGGAAGTTGAGCATGAAGAACAGGATGGATTTTTCTGGCATATCAATTATCCGGTTGTTGGAGAGGAAGGACGTTTTGTAGAGATCGCTACCACACGTCCGGAGACACTGTTTGGTGATACTGCGGTGGCAGTAAACCCGGAGGATGAGCGTTATAAGGATATTGTCGGAAAGACTTTAAAGCTTCCGATGACGGACCGCGAAATACCGGTGATCGCAGATGCTTATGTAGACAAGGAATTTGGAACCGGATGCGTAAAGATCACTCCGGCACATGACCCGAACGATTTTGAGGTTGGAAAGCGTCATAATCTGGAAGAAATTGTTGTCATCAACGACGATGCAACGATGAATGAAAAAGCCGGAAAATATGCCGGAATGGACCGCTACGAGTGCCGGAAAGCACTGGTGGATGATCTTAAGAAAGAGGGACTTCTGGTAAAAGTTGTTCCACATTCCCACAATGTCGGTGTGCATGACCGCTGTCATACAACGGTTGAGCCGATGATTAAGCAGCAGTGGTTTGTAAAGATGGATGAGATGATCAAGCCGGCTGTGGAAGGTGTGAAGAACGGAGATATCAAACTTCTTCCAAAGCGTATGGACAAGACCTACTTTAACTGGACCGACAACATCCGTGACTGGTGTATCAGCCGTCAGCTGTGGTGGGGACACCGCATTCCGGCATGGTACTGTGATGACTGTGGCGAGATGGTAGTATCCATCGAAAATCCTGGCAAGTGTCCGAAGTGCGGATGTACACATATGACACAGGATCCGGATACGCTTGATACCTGGTTTTCTTCTGCACTGTGGCCATTCTCTACGTTAGGCTGGCCGGAAAAGACCGAGGATCTGGATTATTTCTATCCGAACGATGTGCTGGTAACCGGATACGATATTATTTTCTTCTGGGTTATCCGTATGATTTTCTCCGGATATGAGCAGATGGGTAAGGCACCGTTCCATACCGTACTGTTCCACGGACTGGTACGTGACTCCCAGGGACGCAAGATGAGTAAATCACTGGGCAATGGTATTGATCCACTGGAAGTCATTGACAAGTATGGCGCAGATGCACTTCGTCTGACACTGATTACCGGAAATGCACCGGGAAATGACATGCGGTTCTACTGGGAGCGTGTGGAGGCATCCCGTAACTTCGCCAATAAAGTATGGAATGCATCCCGTTTTATCATGATGAATCTGGATGGATTTGAACTCCATACGCCGTCAAAGGATGAGTTACATGCAGCAGACAAGTGGATTCTTTCCAAGGTGAATACCCTTGCTAAAGATGCCACAGAAAATATGGATAAATTTGAACTCGGAATTGCTGTACAGAAAGTATACGATTTCATCTGGGATGAGTTCTGTGACTGGTACATTGAGATCGCAAAAGTCCGTACCTATAAAAAGGATGAAGATCCGGTATCTGCCAATGCAGCACTGTGGACCTTAAAGACCGTACTGACCGAGGCATTGAAACTGTTACATCCGTATATGCCATTTATCACAGAAGAAATCTTCTGTACATTACAGTCAGAGGAAGAGACGATTATGCTCTCCAAGTGGCCGGAGTACAAAGAAGAGTGGAACTTCCCGGCAGAGGAATCTGCCATTGAGCACTGTAAGGATCTCGTTAAGGGAATCCGTAATGTCCGCACAGAAATGGATGTTCCGCCATCAAGAAAGGCAAAGCTTTATATTACATCTGAGGATGCAGGGCTTCGCACTGTTTTTGAAGAAAATAAGGAAGTATATGTAAATCTTGCTTCTACCAGCGAGATTATAGTACAGGCAGACAAAAACGGTATCAGTGAGGATGCGGTTTCCGTTGTGATTCCAGGAGCAGTTCTTTATCTGCCACTGGAGGATCTGGTAGATTTTGAAAAAGAAAAAGAGCGTTTGCATAAAGAAAAAGATAAGCTGACGAAGGAACTTGCACGTTCTAAGGGCATGCTTTCCAATGAAAAATTCTTAAATAACGCAAAACCAGAAAAGGTACAGGAAGAGAAAGACAAGCTGGCAAAGTATGAGCAGATGATGGCTCAGGTAGAAGCGCGGCTGGCACAAATGAAATAAATGGTTTCGGATTTCTATAGCAGAGAGGGGAAAATGCCATGGAAGATATTTCAATGAGAGGTGCGGTTGTCCGGATTTCACAGGATAGTATGGAAGCATATTTGACATTGCAGCCGCCGGAGGCCGGAGAGGGATACACATTATCAGAGCTGGTGCGGTATATCCGCACCCAGCGGGTAACCAATGGAATTGACGAAGCGGCGATCCAGGAGATGATCGATGGCGGAGTGTACATGAGAGATGTATGTATTGCAAAAGGACAGCCACCGGTCAATGCAGAAAACGGCCGCTATGAACTTCATTTCAATCCGGATGTGGATGGAAAACCAAAGGTCAAGGAGGATGGTTCCATAGATTACTGGAGCATCCGTACAGTGGAGATGGTAAAAGAAGGTCAGACAATTGCGACCTACTATCCACCAACCGAGGCGATAAACGGGATGAATGTTTCGGGAAAGCCGATACTGGCAGTCCGTGGCAAGCCATTGCAGCCACTCCGCGGAAAAGGATTTCACTGTACAGAAGACGGAAGTACTTATATTGCAGACCTGTCTGGAAAGATTGAAATGTCAAACGGAAAGATCCGGATATCCGCAGTTTATGAAATTCCCGGTGATGTGGGAATCGGTACAGGAAATGTGGAATATCACGGAGATGTTGTAATCCACGGTGGAATCAAACCGGGGGCAAAGGTAAGTACGAGTGGAAGTCTCACGGTAGACGGTATCTGCGAGAACTGTGTGATTGAAGCGGGAAAAGATATTGTCCTGCGAAGCGGTGTTCTCGGTGGAAACAAGACCAGTATTCGTGCAGGTGGGAATATCCACGCAAAATTTTTCGAATACTGTAAGGTGAAAGCCGATGGCTTTATTGAAGTGACTTATGCATTAGACAGTCATATGATCAGTTTTGATCATATTTATGTAACCGGAAAAAAGGGAAGTATCATTGGCGGATATGCCTACGCAATCAGTGGAATGGATGTGAATGTAATCGGAAATTCCACGGAAGTAAAGACACAGGTGCATGTCGGAGTCAGTGCGCAGATGCGGCAGGAACTGTCGGATCTGCAGAAATCCATTGAAGAAAATGGGGAAGTGATCAAGAAGATTACCACTGGGCTGAAACAGTTTGAATTGGTGGCTGCGCAAAAAGGAATTGATGTATCGAAAGATTCGCGCAGAACTGAGCTTCTTCGTGCCAAAATGAAAACGCAGGCAGATATTGCTGAAAGCCAAAAAGCGGTAGATCGTCTGGAAGAACTGGTCAAACGCGGGGAAAATGCAAAGATCAGTGTCGTACGCAAAGTGTATTCCGGATGTGTTGTAACCATTGACCAGCAGACGCTTACCGTAAAAGAACTGCAGGAATCCGTTTGTTTCCAGAAGAAAAAAGAAGGGGTTGTGATGATCTCTCTCAAGTAAACAGATGCAGTTCCTGTAATATTTCCGAGAAATAATGCGAATAAATTTACTTGCATATCCAATGCATTATATTATAATTAAGATACATGGGAACGCAGAACCTGTATATCGCAAAAAGGAGCAGGAGAAATGATTAATTTTGAAAAAGAGCTGAAGAATTTTCAGCCGAGTCTGGAAGTAGAAGAAGCCGAGGCTGCAATTTATAACCATGATCTGACAGATGTAACGGATATTATTACCGAAATATTGCGTGATGTACGTCAGAATGGTCAGCAGTTAGGACAGTAATGAAAAAGAGGAAGAAATGATTTGTTATAAATGTGGACAGGAGGTTGGAAATGCAAAGCGCTGCCCGAATTGCGGGGCAGATCTTTCCGTATTTTTGAAAGTGCGTCACATTTCCAACGCATATTATAATCTGGGGCTGGAACAGGCGGGCGTGAGAAATCTTTCCGGAGCGATTGTCAGCCTGAAAAACAGTCTGAAGTTTAATAAATATAATATTGATGCACGAAATCTTCTGGGATTGATTTATTGCGAGACAGGAGAAGTGGTAGATGCCTTAAGTGAATGGGTGATCAGCCGCAGTTATCAGCCGAAGGACAATCTTGCCAGTCATTATCTTGATGAGATCCAGCAGGACCGGGGAAGATTGGATTCCGTAAATCAGACGATTAAAAAATATAACCAGGCATTGCACTATTGCAAGCAGGACAGTCGGGATCTGGCAATTATCCAGCTGAAAAAGGTACTTTCGCTGAATCCGAAGCTTGTCAAGGCACATCAGCTGCTGGCGCTTCTTTATCTGCAGGACAATAAGCTGGAACTGGCAAAAAAAACTTTGCGCAATGCGGGAAAGATTGATACAAATAATACAACCACCCTGCGTTATCTGCGCGAAGTGAATGCAAGACTGAAGGAAAAAAGTCCTTCCAAAAAGCCGAAGGATGATGATCTGATTTCTTATCAAAGTGGAAATGAGACCATTATCATGCCGAAGCGGTTTAAGGAATCTTCGATTGGGGCAACACTGGTATATATTGTGATCGGACTGATTGTGGGTACTGCGATTACCGCATTTCTGATCGTGCCGAGCGTTCGCAACAAGGCAAAAGAAGATGCACAGAGAAAACTGGTTGAAGCGAGTGATACCATTTCCACGAATGGACAGACAATCAAAGATCTGGAAGGACAGGTGGAGGATCTGAAAAATCAGCTGGAAGAGCAGACGACCAACAACGAAAAGGTCAAGGTTCAGATATCTACTTATGAAAATCTCCTGCAGGCATGTGTTTCCTATTATGGATCAAAGGATGTGACGACTGCGGGAAAGACACTGGATAAAGTAAAGACGAAGTATCTGTCCGACGAAGCTAAAACCATATATGATGATATCAATGGGGAGGTACAGGATAAGTATCTGAATCAGCTTTACAAGGAAGGCTATAGTTTGTACTCCCGTGGAAAGTATAAGGACGCCATCGATACATTAAAACAGATTACGGATGAGCAGGAAGATTTCCAGGACGGATCAGCTGCCTATTATCTGGCACAGTCCTACCGGAAAAACGGGGACCTGAAATCTGCAAAACCGTATTATCAGTATGTAATTGAAAATTATCCGGATACGGAGCGGGCGAGAACGTCACAGAATTATGTAGACGCACAGGAATAAAAAGGAACACATTGCATTACAAAAGACACTACAGTACAGGTTACTGTCGGTGTCTTTTTTTGCTTATTTATAAAGAAGTAAGGGAAAGGAAGAGGTTTTATATGGAAGCAGCATATCGAAAGGAAGCGGACTGCATGATTGTGCCGATGCCGCGGGAGGTGGATCATCATGTGGCAGGCAATATGAGCAGGGAAATAGATCTGCTGGCGGAAAGCTGGCATGTTCATAGGATTGTATTTGATTTTGCGGGGACTGATTTTATGGACAGTTCCGGAATCGGTATATTAATAGGAAGAAAAAAGACGATGGACATGCATGCAGGAAAAGTGACAGCGGTAAATCTGGGAGAACGGGTGTATAAAATATTTGAAAAATCCGGGTTGTTTCAGATTATTTCATTGGAAGAGGAGGAAAAATAAAATGGTGCAGGAAAATCATATGCAGGTTCATTTTGATGCAAAATCCGTAAATGAGGGATTGGCACGCATGGTTGTGACCGCATTTATGACAAATATGAATCCGACGCTGGAGCAGATTGCAGATGTAAAGACAGCAGTGAGTGAGGCTGTGACAAATGCCATTATCCATGGATACGAAGATGAAACGAAACAGGTGGAACTGACCTGTGACCAAAACGGTCAGCAATTGGTGGTAACGGTGGAAGATCACGGAGTCGGAATTGAAGATCTTGAACAGGCGTTGCAGCCTTTTTTTACTACAAAACCGGAATTGGAACGTTCCGGTATGGGCTTTTCCTTTATGGAGGCATTTATGGATCGGATTGAGGTACGGTCAAAAAAAGGAGAAGGAACACGTGTGGTTATGTGGAAATACATAGAAAGGGAACGTGAGCAGTAAGATACCGGCAAAAGAGGAAAATGGACGACAGAACATCCAGAGGGCGCAGCAGGGAGACCGGAAGATCAGGCAGCAGATGATAACCGAGAATATGGGGCTGGTTTATATGGTGGCGAAACGATTTGCAAACCGGGGAACCGATTTGCAGGATCTGACACAGATCGGAGTGATTGGTCTGATTAAGGCGATCGACCGGTTTGACACTTCGCTATCCTACTCTTTTTCTACCTATGCTGTTCCGCTTATTATGGGGGAAATCCGGAGATTTTTACGGGATGACGGTATGATTCATACGAGTCGCCAGATGAAAGAACATGCAAGAAAAATAGCAATTGTCAGAGAACAGATGAAAAAGACACAAAATAAGGAGCCGACATTGCAGGAACTGGCGGAAAAGACAGGAATTGCCATTGAAGATCTGGTGGTGGCAATGGAAGCAGGAAGAGAGGTGGATTCTTTTTCACGACCGGTGACGGAAAATGACGGAAAAGTGCTGACTTTGGAAGAAAAGCTGGAGGATAATCACCGGTTTGAAACTCCGCTTCTGAATCATATTGCATTGAAACAGGCGATCGACCAGCTGCCGGAGGAAGAAGCACAGCTGATAAAATTTCGCTATATGGACAATCTTTCCCAGGCAGAAACAGCAAAGCGCATGGGGAAAAATCAGGTATCCGTATCGCGCAGTGAGCGGAAGATATTGGAAAAACTTCGCAGAAAAATGTTGTAGCTACCACTTACAGGTACAGGGAAAATCTGGTATAATTTGCACGTAAAAGATCACAAAAGGGAGAAATTAACATGGGAGAATATTTGCAGGAAGCCGTGTTGCCGGTGCAGTACGACAATTATGTGTTTGATCTGTACGGGACACTGGTGGATATCCACACAGAGGAAGATTTTCCAAAACTGTGGGAGAAACTGGCATTGTTTTTTGGATATTACGGGGCCATTTATGAACCGAAGGAATTGCAGAAGCGCTATGCGGCACTTGTCAGCGACTGTGAGCGCGCGTTGAAAAAGACGCTGGAAGAGGACAGGCATTATACGCATGAGGCATCTCCAGAGATTGAGATCGGGGAAGTGTTTGAAAAACTGTATCAGGAAAAAGGGATCGTGGCCGATAAGACCCTTGCCATACATACTGGACAGTTTTTCCGTGCGCTGTCTACCGATTATGTCCGTTTGTATCCGGGGACACAGCAGATGCTTGCCAGTCTGAAAAAAATGGACAAAAAAGTGTATCTGTTATCGAATGCCCAGCGCATTTTTACCGCATATGAAATGAATGTTTTAGGCATTACAAAATATTTTGATGATATTTTGATTTCTTCGGATTATCACACGAAAAAACCGGACAAACGTTTCTTTCATATATTGTTGGAGCGGCATAAGCTGGATGTGTCTCATTCCCTGTATATCGGGAATGACAGCCGTTGTGATGTCGGTGGTGCAAAAGGTGTCGGAATGCCGGTGTTTTATGTAAATTCCAATATTTCCCCGAAAAATGATGACGGAAAAGAGGCAGACTATATTGTAGAGAATTTTTGTGCCTGGAAGGAGGTAACCATATGAGTAAATTAAAACCAGGAAAAGTAGCAATTATCGGATGTGGATTTGTCGGTTCTGCATCTGCATTCGCCCTGATGCAGAGCGGATTATTTACCGAGATGGTGCTTTTGGATGCAAACCATCAGAAAGCAGAAGGGGAAGCCGAAGATATCGTACACGGAATTCCGTTTGGAAGACCGATGCAGATTTATGCCGGAGATTATGATGATATTGCGGATGCAGCCATTATTGTAATTACAGCAGGTGCAAATCAGAAGCCGGACGAAACGCGGCTGGATCTGGTAAACAAAAACATTGCAATTTTCCAGTCGATTATTCCGGAAATTACAAAAAGAGATTTTGAAGGAATTCTTCTGATTGTTGCAAATCCGGTAGATATTCTGACTTACACGGCGCAGAAACTGTCCGGTTATCCGGAAAACCGGGTAATTGGTTCCGGAACTGTGCTGGATTCTGCCAGACTGAAGTATCATCTGGGACAGCATCTGGGAGTGGACAGCAGAAGTGTACATGCTTTTATCGTGGGAGAACACGGGGACAGTGAGATTGCGGCATGGAGCAGTGCGAATATATCCGGAATACCGCTGGACAATTTCTGTGAGATGCGGGGGCACTATAATCATATGGAAGCAACGGAACGTATCGCCGCGGAGGTAAAACAGAGTGCCTATGAGATTATTTCCAAAAAAGGAGCCACATATTATGGAATTGCCATGTCAGTTAAGCGCATCTGCGAAGCAATCATAAGAGATGAAAAATCCATTCTGCCGATTTCGACCATGCTGCACGGAGAGTATGGAATCTCAGACGTGGTGTTAAGTCTGCCGTGTATCGTTGGCCGCGATGGCTATGAAACCAAGGTTCCAATCGATCTGGATCAGGAGGAAGTTTCCAAACTGCATGAGTCTGCAAATACGCTGAAAGAAGTTCTTTCGGAGTTATTTGCCGAAAATTAGTTTTTTTGTGCTTGCATTTTTGGGAAGAAAGGGGTAGAATACCACAGTGGGTAGAGCAAAGGCGTCGTAATGTATGTACGACGCCTTTTTTATATATAAAGTGTATGACCATATGAGAAATATACAAATATGACATATAGTTTATATAAAAAAAACGTTTTACTTTTTACAATATGACAAATATAATAGCTTTTGATTCAAAAGTTAAGAAAGGAAGTGAGACTGTTGGATGCGTTGGTAAAGAATCTGATGGAGGAGCTGAATTGCGATACCGTCTTTACAATCCCGCTGTTTGGTGGCATTCCGATCTATGAATCGGTTGTTGTTACATGGATCATCATGGCGGTCATTCTTCTTTTGTGTCTGGTTCTTGTGAGAGGGCTTAAAGTTGAGAATCCAAGCCGTAAGCAGGTAGTACTTGAACTTGCTGTTTCAAAACTGTATGGATTCTTTGAGGACACGATAGGGGAAAACGGTAAAGCGTACATTCCGTACCTGGCAGCAGTTGCCATCTACATAGGAATTGCCAACCTCATCGGCCTATTAGGCTTCAAGCCGCCGACCAAAGACATGAATGTCACGGTAGCGCTTGCATTGATGAGTATCATCTTAATTGAAGCAGCAGGAGTGAGAAAGAAAGGAACCAAAGGCTGGTTAAAGAGTTTTGCGGAACCAATGCCTGTAGTTCTTCCAATTAACATTCTTGAGATATTCATCAAACCATTATCACTTTGTATGCGATTGTTTGGAAACGTACTTGGTTCCTTCGTTATTATGGAGTTACTCAAGATGGTGGTTCCACCCGTACTTCCAGCAATATTCAGTTGTTACTTTGATATTTTTGACGGACTGATTCAGGCATACGTATTTGTATTCCTTACAGGCTTGTTCATCAAGGAAGCAACGGAGTAACACACTAATTAACTGAGAAAAGAAAAGGAGAAAACATTATGTCAGCATCATTATTTGTAGCAATCGGAGCAGGAGTAGCAGTATTAACAGGTATCGGAGCAGGTCTTGGAATCGGTAAGGCAACAGGTTCCGCAGTAGACGCTATCGCAAGACAGCCGGAAGCAGAGGGTAAGATCTCCAAAGCATTACTTCTTGGTTGTGCACTTGCCGAGGCAACTGCTATTTACGGTTTCGTTATCGCATTACTTATCATTCTTTTCTTAAAATAATGATTACCTGCTGTAATTATTACATTTAAGAAAGGAGCAGTAAACTATGCTGAGTTTAAATCCATGGGATATCTTGTGGACGATCGTAAATCTGCTTGTTTTATATGCAATCTTTCGTAAGTTTTTGTTTCAGCCGGTCATGAATATCATTCATGAGAGAGAGGACATGATCAACAAACAGTTCGAGGATGCCCAAAAACAGCAGGACGATGCAGCGCAGATGAAGAGTGAGTATGAGAACCAGTTAAAGGGTGCCAGAGAAAAGGCAGATCAGATCATTCTCGATGCGAAGACGCGTGCACAGGAAGAATATAACAGTAAAATGGAAGCAACCAGGGCAGAAGCAGATCATATGCTTGAAAAAGCAAAGAGTGATATTGCAAATGAGCAGGAAAAGGCAACCAGAGATGCTCAGGCAAAAATCGCAGAACTTGCTTTGCTGGCTGCTAAGAAGATTATGAAGACGGGTGAAGCACATGACGCAGGCAGCAGTAAATAGTGCCAAGGTATTATACCGGCTGTCTGTCAGCAGAGAGGATGTCGAAAAAGCGGAAAAACTTTTCTTTACGACACCGCAACTGCAGAAAGTTCTGACGAGCCCGGTCGTACCGGCAGCAAAAAAGTACGAAATTATTGATCAGGTATTTGCACTGGAAACGACAGAGGACGTGCTGGTTCGTTACATGAAGATCATGTGCCGGATTGGCAACATGGACGAGATGCAGGACATTTTCCAATATTATTATAGATACTGGGATCAGATGCATCACGTGGTTCGTGCGGACCTGGTTTATGCCGAGGCTCCAAGCAAAGCTGAGGAGAAAGAGGCAAAAGCAATTCTGGATAAAAATTATCCGGATAGTGAAATTACCCTGACGCAGAGCATAGACGAGTCACTGATTGGTGGCTATGTCGTTAAGGTTGGATACAAAGAGTTTGACCATAGTTATGAAGGACGTCTGCGTCAGTTAGAAAGAAAACTTACAGGGAGGTGACCCCTTTGGGCGCTATTAGTGCAACAGATATTATCTCCATTATTCAGGGTGAGATCGAAAATATCAATTGGGATGAGGAAAGCCGTGAGACAGGTGAGGTCATCTGGGTCGGTGATGGAATCGTTACCGTATACGGAATTGATCATGCAATGTACGGTGAGATCGTAGCCTTTGAAAACGGAGTCAAAGGAATGGTTCAGGATGTCAGACAAAATGAAATCGGTATTATTCTTTTTGGTCGTGATACCGGAATCAAAGAAGGAACCAAAGTGGTTCGTACCAAGAAAAAAGCCGGTATTCCGGTCGGTGATGCGTTTGTAGGAAGAGTAATCAATGCACTCGGTGAGCCGATTGACGGAAACGGTGATGTAAAAGAGGATGATTATCGTCCGATCGAGCAGGAAGCTCCTGGTATCATCGACAGACAAAGCGTAGACACACCAATGGAGACCGGTATTCTTTCCATTGATTCCATGTTCCCGATCGGACGTGGACAGCGTGAGTTGATCATTGGTGACCGTCAGACCGGTAAGACATCCATTGCAACAGATACCATTATCAACCAGAGAGGCAAAGATGTAATCTGTATTTACGTTGCCATTGGTCAGAAGGCATCTACCGTTGCAAAGATTGTAAATACATTAAAGAAACATGATGCCATGGATTATTCCATCGTAGTATCTTCTACAGCCAGTGATCCGGCATCTTTACAGTACATAGCTCCATATGCAGGAACTGCCATGGCAGAATATTTTATGCACAAGGGCAAGGATGTTCTCATTGTATATGATGATCTGTCCAAGCATGCGGTTGCATACCGTGCAATTTCCCTTCTGCTTGAGCGTTCCCCGGGACGTGAGGCTTATCCTGGTGATGTATTCTACTTACACTCCAGACTGCTTGAGCGTTCCAGTCATCTGAGTGACAAGTTAGGTGGCGGTTCCATCACCGCACTGCCGATTATTGAAACACAGGCTGGTGATGTTTCCGCATATATTCCTACCAACGTTATTTCCATTACCGATGGTCAGATCTTCCTCGAGAGCAACCTGTTCAACGCAGGTATGAGACCAGCCGTAAATGTAGGACTTTCCGTATCCCGAGTCGGTGGTGCAGCCCAGACAAAGGCAATGAAGAAAGCATCCGGTAGTATCCGTATCGATCTGGCACAGTACCGTGAGATGGAAGTGTTCACACAGTTTGCTTCTGATCTGGATGATGCAACAAAAGCACAGCTGCAGCACGGAAAAGCTCTGATGGAGCTGTTGAAGCAGCCGCTGAGTCATCCGCTTTCCATGCATGAGCAGGTATTAACCCTGTGCATGGCAACGGACGGTGTATTCGATAAGATACCTACCAGACAGGTAAAACAGTATCAGAAAGATATTCTGGATTTCATGGATCTGAAACATCCGGAGATCGGAAAAGAAATTGAGCAGACAAAAGCTTTATCCGATGAACTGAGACAGAAAATCAAAGATGCTGCAGCAGAGTTCGCAGCAGAACAGTAAGCAGGTGTTACGATGGCAAATGCAAAAGAAATTCAGGATCGAATGAAGAGTATCAATGATACATTAAAGATTACAAATGCAATGTACATGATTTCTTCTTCGAAATTAAAGAAATCTAAAAAAATGCTGACGGACACAGAACCGTATTTCTTTACCCTGCAATCTGAGATGAGCCGTATTCTGCGGCATTTGCCGGATCTGGACAGTATTTATTTTAGGTCCACAGATGAGATTCCGGAAGAAGAAAAACGGATCGCTTATATGGTAGTTACGGCAGATAAGGGACTGGCAGGATCTTACAACCACAATATTTTAAAGATTGCGGAAGAAGAACTTGCAAAACACCCGAAACGTCAGCTGTATGTGCTTGGTGAAGTCGGAAGACATTATTTTGAAGAACGTGGAATTGAGATCAACAAACAGTTCCATTATACGATTCAGAATCCGACATTGAACCGTGCACGAAATATCTCTGAGGAACTTCTCGAAGGTTACCGTCAGGGAGATTTTGATGAAATCTATATCATTTATACCTCAATGGTCAATGCGATGCAGGAAGAAGCAGAAATCCTGCAGCTGCTTCCACTGAAAAAAGCAGATTTCCACAACGTGGAGATTCCGCTGGATGTCAGACGTGAGGAGCTTGCCCTGCGTCCATCGGCAGATGCAGTGATGAATCGTATTGTTCCGGACTATGTGGTAGGATTTGTTTATGGTGCGCTGGTAGAATCCTTCTCCTGCGAGCAGAATGCCCGTATGATGGCGATGGAGGCAGCAACCAACAGCGCAAAGGATATGCTTCATGAGCTGGATATCATGTATAACCGTGCCAGACAGGCAGCGATTACCCAGGAGATCACAGAGGTAATTGCGGGAGCAAAATCCCAGAAGCGCAAGAAAAAGAGATAATGGAGGCCTAGGATGAAAACAGGAAAAATCATACAGGTTATGGGACCTGTTGTGGACGTTGAATTTGAAGACGAAGAATTGCCTGCAATCAGAGACGCTCTGGAAGTACAAAATGGTGACAAAAAATGTATCATGGAGGTTGCACAGCATATCGGTAATAATACGGTACGCTGTATTATGCTTGCAGCCAGTGAAGGACTTCACCGTGATATGGAAGTCATCGCGACCGGAAGCGGTATCAAGACACCCGTTGGTGAGGCAACACTGGGACGTCTGTTCAACGTATTAGGAGAAACAATTGATGACGGAAAGCCGATCGAGGATGCTCCAAAGTGGGTAATCCACAGAGAGCCGCCAGCATTTGAAGATCAGAACCCTGCAGAGGAAATCTTAGAGACAGGTATTAAGGTTATTGACTTACTGGCTCCATATGCAAAGGGTGGTAAGATTGGTCTGTTCGGTGGAGCCGGTGTAGGTAAAACCGTATTGATCCAGGAGCTGATCAGTAATATTGCAACAGAGCATGGTGGATATTCCATTTTCACCGGTGTCGGGGAGCGTTCCCGTGAAGGAAATGATCTGTGGACTGAAATGGGCGAATCCGGTGTACTTGAAAAAACAGCCTTAGTGTTTGGACAGATGAATGAGCCGCCAGGGGCTCGTATGCGTGTCGCTGAGACCGGACTTACCATGGCTGAGTATTTCCGTGATGAGCAGCATAAAAATGTGCTTCTCTTCATTGATAACATTTTCCGTTTCACACAGGCCGGATCAGAGGTATCCGCACTGCTTGGACGTATGCCGTCAGCCGTAGGTTATCAGCCGACACTGGCTACGGAGATGGGTGAGCTGCAGGAGCGAATCGCTTCCACAAAGAACGGATCTATTACTTCCGTACAGGCTGTATATGTACCAGCCGATGACCTGACAGACCCGGCACCAGCTACGACATTCGCACATCTGGATGCTACAACCGTACTTTCCAGAAAGATTGTTGAGCAGGGTATTTATCCGGCTGTAGATCCTCTGGAGTCTTCTTCCCGTATCCTTGAGCCGGATATCGTAGGCGAGGAGCATTACGAGGTTGCACGTAAAGTGCAGGAGATCCTTCAGAAGTACAAGGAATTGCAGGACATCATCGCAATTCTTGGTATGGAAGAACTGGCAGACGAAGATAAAGTTTTGGTATACCGTGCAAGAAAGATTCAGAAGTTCCTGTCACAGCCGTTCCATGTAGCAGAGAACTTCACCGGTATCAAGGGTGTATATGTTCCGTTGAAAGAAACAATTCGTGGCTTTAAAGCAATTTTAGATGGTGAGATGGATGAATATCCGGAGAATGCATTCTTTAATGCAGGAACTATCGAGGATGTTAAGAAGAAAGCCGAGCAGATGGAGCAGAACGCATAGCATAAAGAACGGAGATCATTATGGCAGGCAATACATTCTATTTAAAAATTATATCTGCAAACCGTGTGTTCTTTTCCGGAAGATGCCGTTCTCTGATCGTTCCGGAATATGATGGGCAGAAAGAAATTCTGGCTCATCATGAGGATATGGTCATTGCCATTGATGAGGGCGAGATGAGGTTTCAGCCGGAAGGCACGGATAACTGGGAATATGCAGTTGTCGGAATGGGATTTGTCGAGATCGTCAATAACCGTGTGACACTTCTCGTGGAGACTGCAGAGCGTCCGGAGGAAATCGATGTGGCGCGTGCCCGCGAAGCAAAAGAGCGTGCAGAGGAGCAGATGCGCCAGAAGCAGAGTATCCGTGAGTATTACCACTCAAGAGCTTCTCTTTCCCGTGCGATGGCACGTCTGAAAGGAACCAGCGGAAGAAAATAAAACAATAAAAAAGGATGCACGTTTTGTGCATCCTTTTTTTATCTGCCATTATTCATTCATGGCAATCAGTTTTGCATACCATTGCAGGGAAGAAACCCATGCATGGGAAACATCCGGAATTTCGATGTTTTTAAGCACCAGCTGGCGGGAAACTTCCTGCCATTCTGCCGATTCGTATTTTACAATAAAGTGAAGCACTTCTGCCAGGGAACCGGTATGTTCCAGAAGGGCGGTGCGGATCTTGCCCGATACACGCACCATGGAGAGAGCTTCTTCCATGGAACAATCCAGAATAATATCCAGAATCGAGAAAAGACCGGTCAGAAACAGTTCCTGGGAACGCATTGCCATGCCAAAGACCGGTGCAAGATTTTCTGCAAACTTGGCACGCAGCAGGGAAAGGCGCATCAGTTCATTAGGCTTGTCAGAACACAGTTTCTCAATGACGGTTGTCTGAATCCAGCGCGTCAGATCCTTCTGCCCCAGCATTGAGACAGCAACCCGCACGGAAGTGATTTCTGAATTAAAGGAGCGTGTATTTGCCAGCCGAAGCAAAGAGATGATAAGAGCCGTGTCCTGACTGATAATATCAGCCGCTTTGGTCAGGTCAAAATCATCTTCTTCAATCAGATTCAGAAGCGAAATGTAATTGATCTTCAGGGGCGATACTTTATGTTCACCGCGTGTGACCGGCATACGGAAAAAGGTTCCTTCAAATAAAGAAATTGTTTCTGCAGGACTGAGTTTTCCGAATGTTTCCGTGTCCGGAATGTTGCTGGCACAGATACAGATATCCGGATACAGTTTGCGGAAATAGAAAGAAGCCTTGACGGCATCTATTTTCTGGCAGTCAATCAGAATGTAGTCCATCTGTGACAGAATCGGTGCGTAGTCTTCGTAGCAGTGAACAGGAAGATTACGGATTGCAAAATGATATCCGAATTCGCGCAGTTCGCGGATGCGGTCTGTATACATGGATACCGGAGGAAATGTCTGGTCAATCAGGAGAATCGGTGCATGGTTTGTATTTTTGCACTCGGATTCCAGACTGCTGAAAATAGAGATATTATTTAAAGATACAAAAATCGGTTTTCCTCCGGAGAGTGTGGTGGTTCCAAGCTCCTGAATCAGTTCCAGCCCGTCTACATAGGCAGCCCCGTCAAACTGTCTGGAACCAAGAAGGCTTGGGTTCATAAGAAAGTTATTTTTTCTGGTAAACAGAGAATAAGCACTAACGGACATATTCCGGTCAAAAAAAGGAATGAGTGTAAGCATCATAAGCGTGTCTCCTATTCTATCATGTAAATCCCTGATGTAAGTTTATCTTTGGATTTATTATACTATATAATGCTTAAAGAAACAAATATTTTGTGCAATGTGGTGAAAAAAGCTGACTTGAAAAAGTAAATTCCAGTGCAGGGGTAAATTCCACCACGCTTTAAAA
>OGGT01000163.1_pt1 | contig 43843 bp, 56 predicted proteins | sample 1571311 | NCBI WGS metagenome assembly OGGT01 (sample SAMEA2581931, study PRJEB24529) | metagenome | biome: Human gut stool | place: China | collected 2011
TATGAAAAACAATGAAACAATAAGCAGATGCTATGTTGGCTCAGGGCGTTTGCTAATCGCTAAAAACAGAGTATAAAAATGCACGAAAACCCCGAGATTTCAATGATCCCGGGGTTTTCTTTACTTTTGACACAAAATAGCAAAAACGGAGTAAAAATAGGTTATCAGAACATCGATGGTTACAAGTGGGTTACGCGTGGGTTACAGGTGGGTTACACACGTTTTTATTCAAAAATCGTAGGTAATTTATTCACTTCCGCAACAAGCTCAGGGATGGTTTTCTCCGTATATACATCTCTTGTCACATCTGATCTGCCGCCGGTCTTGAAGGCGGTACCGGACTTGTTGGCAAGTGCGTGCCCCATGATCAGCTTCTTGCAGGTCTCATTCATGCAGGCTGCATCAGCAAGCGCGGCGAATGTATAGCGACAATCGTGTGGAGCATGGTTGAGTCCGAGTTTATTCATGCAGGTATTCCAATTTGAATTATGATAGACCGCGCGGGTGTAATGGTTTCCGTATTTATTTGTAATGAGATACGGCCGGTTCTGCTTGAGTCGTGCCTCAACGAGAGGAATGATCGCATCGTGGAGAGGAATGATTCTGTCTCGGCCGGCTTCGGTCTTCATTCCGCCAATCATGTACTTTTGATCAAGATGCACGTTGGAAGATTCAATCTCGAGAAGTTCTGCCGGCCGCATTCCGGTATAGATGTAAATGAGAATAATATCAACATTGTTGACAATCCCAAGAGAGTTCCACAGGAGCAGCAGTTCCTTGTCGGTAAATCTGGTATGAATCGGAGTATCTGCATCAGTGAACTCGAATACAAGGTGTTGTGTGATGTCGTTTTCGACATACTCATTCGCGATCGCATAGCTATACATTCCGCGGACGACAGCGCGCATATTGCCGATTGTGGTTCTTGATTTACTACTTTGTGAGGTCAGGCAGTCCTGCAGATCCTGCGCCCGGATACTCATGATCTTCTTATCGTGAACCGTGACAAACATATTAAAAGCTATGTCGTAGTTCTTCCAGGTACCGGCTCCGGGTTTGTTCTTGAGAGAGTTCCGGTATTTCTTCCACATCTCATACATTTCAGCAAAAGTTGGGACGTTTGCATACTTCTGGTGTTCCGGAACGATGGCTCCGTTGTTGAGTTCTGATAAATAGGTCAAGGCGGCTTCCTGCTTCGTAAAGTATGCAAGATATTTCCGCTTTCTTACAATCGTTCCGTCCGGTTGTTCTTCAAGATATGAGGTGCGGACTGCCCATGGTTTTCTCCTCTTTCCCTTCAGCTTCACAACTCCGCCGTATCCATTAGGCATTTTCATGATAGTTCCTCCTGTTCTTTTGTTTTTGGGCATAAAAATGCCCGGTACTTGCAAAAGATACCGGGAAGATGATATAATTTATTTGTTAGGGTTATATCGTATTCCGGTATAATTTTTCGCTCTGGTGTTGGCGCATCAGGGCGATTTCTATTTTTACTTGAATTAGAAATCAGTTGGTGACAATTTGTCACCGATTGAAATTAGGAAGTTGCACCGGTGCAACAATCCGTTTTTCCAATTTTCTATCACGAGCAGGCATTTTCAGTTGTCCGATTTTTTCGGACAACTGATTTCCCTTTTCTTTGTGGAAGAAAAAGCTCTAAAAGATAATTTTAACAATAAGATAGATGATTCCAACAACAATCGCGCCCCAGAAAGCGAGCTGGATCAGACCCCAGAGCAGCTGGAAGAATGTACCGATCGTACCAAGCACAGTTGGTTCTTCCGGCTCGTTGTCATTGAGGATATCAGACACGCCGGTGGTTGTCCGGTTATAGACTGCATTGTATGCTGCCTTCTTAGGATCGTTGACAACACCCATTCCCTTTTTACCATACAATGGATTAACAGAGCGTTTCACCTGACGCTTAACTTTTCCGGTGGTCCTTGCGCTTATGCTTTTCTTAACGCTAGGTTTTCTTACACCGTATTTCATAAAATCACCCCGATCATTATTTTTGTAAATATCGCTCATCCTTTAGGTATCCATATTAATAATATAAGGAGGATACCGTATGGAGATTCGTGTCTGGGAGGCGAGACAACAAAAAGGATATACTCTCATCCAGCTGGAAGGAATAACAGGAATATCGAAGTCCACGCTCAACAATATCGAAAATGGAAAGACTTCGCCAACGCTGTCACAGCTGGAGTGTATAGCTTCCGCGCTTGGCGTCCGGATCACAGATCTGTTTGACTCTGATCTAAAATGATACCATAAAATGCCAGCTACGGATTGATGCATTGCAATATTTCCATAATTTTGGAAATCGTGCAGCAGTCGCTAAAAAATTAGGTAAATTATGGTAATATCCAATCAGAGAGAAGGTGATCAAGTGGACTATAGGAAAGCTATAACAGAACTGATCGGAAAAATACATAGCGATCAAATCCTGAAAAGGATATACAACTTTGTCCAATATCTCTATTCCCATGAGGCTGATGGTTAAGTACCGTCAGTCTTTTTTTGTTTCACCATACTTTAACGTATAGTAGTAATCAACAAGCCTGTCGAATGCCTCAACATCATCATCCGAAGCATACAGAAGCGTCTTGATCATATTCTTTCTGGCTTCGTTTTCACCGGCCATAACCTGGTCGATCCGTCCGAGAAATTCATCGTCGGATTCCACGAACATCTCTCCTTCACCAGTAGTCAACCATATATAGTCAACTCCAAACTCTCGGCATATGGATTTTGTCATCTGCTCGGTAAGACCACGCTCACCATTTTCGATGCGCGAAATCGCAGTCTTTGTCACACCGAGTTTTTGACCGAATTTTTCGAGAGTAAGACCGAGAACTTGTCGGATTTCCTTGACACGCTCGTTTTGCATCATACATATTCACCTCCCTCGTTTTCTCAAGCATAGCACGGTAAGAAATAAAAATCAATAAAAAAGTAACCATAGGCAACAAAAAAGTATTGACAGGGGTACCGATGGTAACTATAATGTAACCAAAGGCAACCGACAGGAGGTGATGAAGATGGATCAGAAACAGAGAAAGACACGAATTTTCTATTTGTGTGATGGAGAAAAAGAGGATTGCAAAAAGAAAAGCTGTTACAAGAAAATGTGCTACAAGTACGCTGATAATCCAAAGCTGGTATGTAGGCGAACCGCTGATATCACACATGCTAAGAATTTTTCACAGGCATTTAAGGGTGTTCCGTGTGCAGCATACCGGGAACAAGAAACTGCCCCGGAGCAAGGGGCAGTCGATGAAACTACATGAAATTAGATAGAAAGGTAAGAATATCTTTTAATCCGTTTTTGAATTTGTTCTCCATATAGATGATGGTTTTGTCAGAGACGCCAAATTCACTGACGGAAACTTCATCATAACATCCATTTAAATAGCCCTTATCAGTAAGCGCTATAAGGATATCGTCAAGTTCATCATCGGAAAATCTGGATCCAAAAAGATGCTTGATGCTGTCGGCATCATAAAAATAATTGGGATTATCAATTTGGTCAGATTCGGAATTTAAAAGATATTGCTTGTAGATCTGTGTAATTACATACTTTTGGTTTTTGGTTAAGTCGTCCATGCTGTTGCACCTCCTTCCTTAATTGATTGGTTGCACATTCATTATAGAGCAGGAGTGGTGGCATGGAAAGAATAAGGCTCAAAAAACAGTGGTTCATATTATTGGTGGGAGGTGATGAGGTTGGAACCGAGAAAGGAAAAAGTAAAGAGTACGGTTTCAGAACTTGCTGACAGGCTATTGGATATGGGACTGACGGCGGAGGAGCTGGTTATTGTGACTGAAGCATTGTATGTAGGTGCAAAAGAACGATTAAGAAAAGAATCGCAGAAGACACCGGAGATACAAGTAACTTCTGCGATTGTTGGAACCGCAGCGCTGATTGTTGCGGCAATTAGTTTACTCCTAAGATTATAGCGATAACAGAGAGAATGAGCGCGATGGTTGAAATCGCACAATTGTAGTAGTTAAAGCGATTTTGATATCGCTCCTTTTTGCGGCGTTCCTTTTCAGCGTCCGCAATGACTTTTTCACTATAATCTATTGCAAATTTTTCGTAATCAAACGGGGAGTCATCCATGTGGCACACCTCCTTCCTTAATTTGATTGTTGGCACTTTTGATTATAGGAAGGAGGATACAGGATGGCAAGGAGAGAAAGGAGAGGAAGAGGATGAAGAAAGAGGAAAAGAAGGAAATGATCATCAATATTGCAGAGAAGCTTACTGCATTAGATGACATCGACAAGTCTTACCTTGTCGGCTATATGGCGGGAAAGACTGAGGAGCGCCAGAAGTGGGTGCAGAGGGAAGCGGCGAAAGCTTCGGCTTCGTAATGAGAGATACAGAAGGAAGGTGAATGTGATGGAAGCTGAACGTGTGACGACCAAGCAAGCAGCGAAGGAGTTGAACATGGGGATTGAGTCGGTACAATATCTGATGCGACAGAACCGTTTACCGATAGGGTACGCGATGAAAAAAGAGAAAGCAACCCGTTTTACTTACTATATCTTCCGCGGGCTGCTTGACGCGGAGGTACAGAGACTTGCCGGAGGCGGGGAGAGAAAGTGGTAGACACTATGATCAGAGTGAATGCATATGAGTATATGCTGCACGATCGCACAAGGAGGCAAGCCAAGAAGCCGGAAAAGAAGTGTGCGCACGGATTCGATGCGGCATTGGAGGAAGAAACGCAAAAGTTAGAGAGGAGAATTGACATGGAAAAAACTGTTAAGGTCGCGCTGACCGTTCCGGAGATCCGAATGATCCAGGAGCTGATGGACGCGGAGAACAATAAATATGAATATTCATGGCAGCGCAACATTGCGGAGAGTATTGAAAAGAAGGTGTCGGAGGTATGCCCGAAGCCTTTGATGAGCAAATGGGATTTCGAGAAGGCTGTACAGAAAGAATACGACAAGTGGCCGGACAAGGAAACTGCAGAAGGAATGGCACATGCGGAAGCGGTGAGGCTGAGATTTATGTCAAACGTAAGTAAGGATGCAGGTTGATATGAAAGAAGAGGCACAAAAAAGAAGGGCGCCGCGCATGGGGTGCGCGACGCCGGGTCAATAAATTACAAAAACACTTTACATATTTATTGTACCTAAATGTGCCAAAAATGTCAAGAAAATAGGCTTTTTCAGGAGCCTTTTAAAAAGCAATATCAGAATATTAAAGTTAGGACGAGGGTACAAGATGGCATATTGGCATGACATATATCGGTTCTCACACTCCATAGAGCATGAGTTTAAGTTTGCGGGGAAATATGGAGCCAAGGGAGAGAAGAGGAAGAAAAAAGTAAAACCGACACCGGAGCAGATCGCGTTGCAGAATCAGCGGAACAAAGAGACCAAGATGCGCAGGACGATCAAGTTGAATTTCAGAGAGAGAGATCTGTGGTGTTGCTGTAAATATCCGGCGGGTGTCCGGTTATCAATCAAGGATGTCAAAAAGGACCGGCAGAAGTTCATGAGGATACTGAGGCAGGAGTACAAGAAGCGAGGTAGTCCGTTCAAGTGGGTGACGCGTCTGGAAGTCGGGGAACGAGGAGGAATCCATTTTCACATCCTTGTCAACAGGCTATTGACCGATCAGACCGACATGATCATAGCGGACGCATGGAGCCGGGCATTAGCAACATCGGAGATGCAGAAGATCTATAAGGGGCAGCGGATAGAGGGACTTGTCGATTACCGGACTGTGTACGAGGCAGGAGATTTCAAGTCGCTGGCGGAGTACATCTGCAAGCAGCCGAAGGAAGATACTCCGGAATATGAGCAGTTAAGCTTTTTTACTAAGAAGGAGCAGAAAGCACTGCTCAGCGTATCAACAAGCCGCAATCTGATCCGACCGGTGCCGGAGCGGGAAAAGAAGCGACGATGGACGATGCGCAAGATCATTGAGGAAGGCCCGAAGCCGACTCCGGGATTCTACATAGACAAGGACAGCCTATATATTGGCACAAATCCATTTACCGGATACTCGTATTGCAAATACACGGAGATCAGATTGCCGGAAAGCCGCATAAAGACAAGATGCGGAGCGACTTTTCACAAGCCGAGAGGAGATGATGTCAGATGATGGTCAATATTTACGTGCAGACAGACGCGAAAAGCCCAAAAAGACAATGTGCGAGGGCGATTTACACCATCGAGACCATGACCTCAAAAGGACCGGCGGATCGGACGTGGATCGAGGAAATAGAGGGAACTGCGAATGAAGTGGAACTGATCGCCACGATCAAGGCATTGGAGCATCTGACTGCAGACTGTGAGATTGACCTATACACAGAGTCGAGATTCATCGCATCCGGCATCGGGTGGATTGATGGATGGAAGAGGTCGGATTGGAAGACTGTGAAAGGAAAAGAGGTTGCTCATAGGTCAGAGTGGGAGGAACTGGACGGTATGATTGCCGGAAAAGAGATCCGGATCCACTGTAAGGAGGACAATTCTTTCCGGAAGTGGCAGCAGTTTCAGTTGAAGGAGGCGAAGAGATGAATAAGTGCGTGATATGTGGCAAGGAATTCAAGCCAAAGTTAAAGACACAGATCACCTGCAGCGAAGAATGCAGACAGGAGCGCGTGCGCCAGACCTCAAGAGAGTACATGAGGAGGAGGGCAAGCACAAAACAGTCGCCGGTCTATGAACGGAGATGTGAAGAATGTGGAAAGCTGTTCACCACGCCATTGAAGAATAAGGTTACGTGCAGCAGTAAGTGTCAAGCCGAGCGCACGAAGCGGAAATCACGCGAGTGGCACAGAGAGCATCCGAAGGAAGAGAAAGCCTATACAAAGACGTGTCCGGTGTGTGGAACGAAGTTTGAGACCAAGAATGTGAAGAAAATCTACTGCACGACAAAATGCTATAATGTGGCACTTCGCCGACGCAATCGTGAATATATGGCGAATGAGCGAGCGAAAGATTGAGCGGAAAAAGTGCCGGAGAATTTAAAAAGCAACAATGCACTTGCCGATGCCGAGATTGAGGCACGTGCAGCAGGCATGACATACGGCCAGTGGCAGGCGAGGAGGTATGCGTATGGACGAGTTGGGAGAAACACTCGATGAGTTTTACACGGAATACAGAAAACTTCAGAAGCACATGAAGCTTCGGATGAAGTCACATTTTGCCGAGCGGACAGACGGATACATTGAGATCTGGTCGTATGAGGGCGATGTGAGAGGAAAGTTGCTGGTTAGGGAAAAAGTTGAAAGTGATGAGGAAAATGCACAGGCGCAGTGCTACCGGAAAGCCTCCGGTTCTATCAGACATCTACTGAACGAAATCAGAGATGAGCAGCAGTTAGACTGCAGATGTGCAGGATAGGAGGACGTATGTTTGATAAATTTGGAGAATTTAATAGTGCCGCAGAGATTAACGAATTGGCGGTAAACATGAGAGCAGAAAGCGATACCGACAGCGTATTGGAACTTGCAAAAGAGAATGGCATCGAGGAGGAGATGGCAACGATCTTCAATGATGGTGGAATTGATATCATCTGTGATAAGATGTCGGCCGCAATCGGCAAGATCGATGTGGAGTGCGCTGATCTGAAGCCAAAGGAGATTGTGGTTGATTGGATCGAGTATATTAAAGCGACGTGCGCGGAGTCCGAGGCGTTGGCGGAAAAAGTCCGGGAGAAGGGAAAGACAATCAAGGGATGCATCGGAGAACTTCTCAAGTGGAGCTATCAGAACTGCTATGAGATCGACAAGGATATCTGTACTGCGGCCGGAATCAAGGGCGCGAAAGTAAAGCTTGGTATTCCGGGAATGGCAAGAGCAAAGAAGATTATCATGGATTACTATCTGGGAGGCGAGAAAAAATGAAGCGGAAAGAGTTGAGTGCGCTCCCGGAACTTACGGTCACACCGGCAATCCGGGATGCTGAGAGGGCAGACGTGCCAAAAGTGAGAGATGGAGGATATGGTGGAAAAATTAAAGCGACCGAATATGTTCGATTCTATCGGGCAGCAGTACACGGGGACATCCTCCAGGTTGCCATATTTACGCACAGGTCGGTGCATATGTCGAACAGACCACTGTACACGGTTTTTATCGACAAGAACAAGGATGAACACGAGACACTGACACAGGATGGAAAGTGGAGAAAAGGCAAGATCGGTTATCTTGAAGTAGATGGCCAAGAGTGGGGATGCACGCAGAAGGAGTGGGATACCACCAGAGAGCGAAGACTGGTCAACAACTATTTCAACACCGGAACAAACAAGAGTATTTATGCAGCAGTCAATGACTGGCAGGTTGACAGAGGAACGAGGTTGCTGCGTCAGAGATGGAGATCGGAGCTTGACGAGATCGATGCGACGATGTCAGAAGTGCCGGAATTGCCGAAGGATCTGAATGCTTGGATTCGGAAGCACGCATTCGATGAAAATATGTTTTACATGAAAAACAAGAAAAGGATCATCGGGTACTGTACAAGCTGCAACCATTACGTAGATCTCAAGGAAGCGGAGCATGGAGAAGAGGGGAAGTGCCCAAGATGTCACAAGAAGGTGACATTCCGGTCATGGAGAAAACAAAAGTATGTTGTCAGTGAAAAACAATATGCCGGAGTTCTGCAAAAGCTGAACGACGATACAGGATACATATTGCGCGGATTTACCTGCAGGATCACGTGGACGTTAGAAAATGAGTGGAAGAACCCTAAGGTCGACGTGTTCGAGGAATACAGAACAAGACTTGGAAAGCGTTTTACCGAGGAAGAACAGTTTGAGTGGTGCGAGTACAAAAATACCGGTGTGATCAGATGGTGCCATCCAAAATACCACGGATACTACGGAACAGTCGAACAATTTGGGCGAGCGCATATGTACACAGGGAATCTCAAAAAAGAATTAAAAGGCGAAGCGTTCCAAAATGTAAATGTGGCGAAGCTTTTTGATTACGGAAGATCCTATAAGGAGCCGTCGTATGTATTGAGGGTGTGCAACCGGTATCCTTGTTTAGAATACATACAGAAAGCCGGACTAAACAAGCTTGCGGACGAGATCATTAGTTCAAGAGAATATTCGCAGTGTTTTGACTGCTCAAAGAAAAAACTCAATGAGGTGTTAAAGCTGGACAAGCAGAGGTATAACCGGTTGAAAACGATGAATGGAGGAAGCAGGACACTGTATCTGCTCCAGCAAGAACAGCAGTATGGCGGAAAGATAACAAAAGAACTCGCCGAGAGAGCAGAGTCTGAATGCAAAGGAGTATTAGGAATTGAACAGCTGTGTGAGAGAACCGGATTAAATCCGGCGCAGCTGATGAATTATCTTTTCAGGCAGTCAGAGAGAAATGACATGGAATTCAGAGATACGCTGAATACATATACCGACTATCTCAATATGGCAGAAGACAGAGGAATGGAACTAAAGGACGACATTGTCTGCAGACAGAAAGACATGAGAGGGTATCACGATCGCTACGCCGAGGAGAAAAATGCAAAGGAGAACAGAAAGCGTGATATCGAAGTAAACAAGAAGTTTGGCGATATCAAGAAGAACCACAAGCTTAACGCGGAGCACTTTAGTTTCGAGACCAAGGATCTGATCATAGTCGTTCCGACAAAAGCCTCAGACATAACCATGGAGGGAAGAGAACAACACCATTGTGTAGGCGCGAGCAATCTGTATATCGATAGGATGAACCGGGGCGAGAGCTATATCGTATTTCTAAGGCACAAAGACAGACCAAAAGTGCCATATTACACGATCGAGATGAAGTGGACCGGAGAAATAAGACAGTGGTATGCCGCATATGACCGAAAACCTGATAAAGACAAGATCGAGAAGGTCCTTAAGCGGTTTATAAAGAGGGTAGAAACGAAGTGCAGGAAAGAAGAACAGAAGATTGCTCTTGCGGCAGCAGTATAGGAGGAAAAGATGGAAGTAGAGGGACAGATCACTATTGATGAGTGGATGCAGTGGAAAGAGGATATTCGCAGAAAATTAAAAGAGACAGCCGGTAATTTTGTATATATCGGGTGTCGCCTGCGCCAGATCCGGGATTCCGGGATGCTGGAGGGAGCGGCGGACATCTTCGAGTTTGCGGCAAGGGAGTTCGGATTGTCGAAATCGACAACATCAAGATTTATTGCAGTCAATGAAAGATTTGCAGATCCGTATAATCCGCTTCTGATTCGCGAGGAGTTTGAGAATATTGGAAGCAGTAAATTGTCCGAAATGCTCACCCTTCCAGACGCGGAATGTGCGCTTATCACAGAAAAAACGACGGTGAAAGAAATCCGTGATTTGAAAGCCTTCACCAAAGAGGCTGAAAAGCTGGAAACCGAGACAGAATCAGCGGTTGAGCCTGTTGCGACGTCGCAACAGAACACCGAAAATGAACCAAATTATTCGGCATTACAGAAGTGCATTATCAAGTTTTTTGAGGATAAAAAGGCAACCGTCGAAGAGGCATTGGCGCTGATTGCGGAAGAGAAGATAAACGAAGCATACAAGATTATCAATCCGGGCGAATACGCAACTTGCAAAGCGGGTATATGTTTTCTGTTCATGTATGACTTTAACAGGGGCGTAACGTATAAGCTGATGGTGCCGAGTACAACAGAGACGATCAGCTGGACGGAGTTCCTGCATATGATCAGCGAGATATACAGTGAACGGCCATGGGAGGAAATCTATAAGAAAGAGGAGTCGGCCGAAGCAAAGATTCCGGATCAGCCAAAACCACAGGATGTCCCAAAAACAGAAGAAAATGAGCCAGTGAGACAAGAGACATCAAATGAGCCTGAAATCAAGGAAACACAGAATGTACCAGAATCGGACGAGCAGCAGTCGGTGGTACAGAGAACATTGCACGAGGAAGAACCGAGTATTCCAAAGCCTGATCCGGTGCAGGAGCCGAAAATTGAGGAACAAGAGAAAGAAGATGGCGAAGAGGCACAAATCCCGGGACAAGACACAGTCGAAAATCACAAAGAGTGGATGCCGGATGAAAGCATTTCGGGGCAGCAGTCGACTGTACATCAAATTAAGCTGAAAAGACAGTATTTCAAGGATGTGGCAGATGGAAAGAAAACCTTCGAGCTCAGAAAAAACGATAGGGGATATCGTGTCGGAGATGTCCTTGATATGCGGGAAATCAAAGACGGAGAGGAAACCGGACAACATATAAGGGCTGAAATAACGTATATGCTGGAAAATTACGAAGGTATTGAGGAAGGATATTGCATCTTGGCAATCAGGTTAAAACACGATGAAGAGTAAGCAGGCGAAAGCGCACGAATTCGACAAAAAGACGAGGGTCAAGATCGTAGATCGGGATCATGGAGAATGCATCTTCTGCATGGCCAGATATCACATGAAAGGCGCAGGATGGTATGCCTTAACAATCAAAAGCATTATGCATTATATCCCAAGATCCCAAGGAGGTCTTGGGATTCCGGAAAATGGAGCGGTCGGTTGCCAGTGGCACCATGAGATGCTGGATAACGGCAATACCGGTCGGAGAAAAGAAATGATGCATATTTTCAAGGATTATCTCAAAGAGAGGTATCCTGAGTGGGACGAAAAGAAGCTCGTATATAACAAGTGGGATTTTTAAGGAGGAAAATCATGATCAGGGACAAAGATATTTTTGAAATCAAGAGATTGGCATTGCATAAGAATTGTCACTACCAGAGATTGAAAGGATGCTATGTGAATTCGTCAAAAGAAATTCTTGCGACAATCGATGAGAATTTCCTCAACCTTCCGGAAGAGCAATATTACAAATACCTCGATATTGCGAAGCAGATCTTCCAGCCGAAGGCAATTGATGATAAGAATTTGGAAATTGTGATCAATGATAACCGATCTCTACGACATTTGACAGAATCGAATCTCGATGATGCAGCAGTCGCAGAACTGTATGAGGCAATCATTGAATTATTTGATTACGTTGGAAACTACATGATTCTATTATTCAAAGATACATACGACATCATGAAGAGAACAAGTGACAACAGAGATCTTGACGAGTCAGAGGAAGTATATGATTACATGATTTGCGCAATCTGTCCGGTCGAGCTGGAAAAGCCGGCATTACAGGCAACAGAAGAGGGAGTAACAGACCTTGAACGAAAGTGGATTATTGGCAAGCCTGTCGACGGATTTGTATATCCGGCATTTGAGGAGAGATCTGCGAATGTAGAAAAAGCACTGTATTATACAGCGCATCCAGACGAGCCGAGCCATGATCTTATGGAATATGTCTTGTCTGGAGCAAAGAGATATACCGCAACAGAGTGCCGTATCCGACTGGAAAAGATAATCGAGAACACATTAGGAGAGGCATCAGAGAATTGCATCACAAAGCTAAATGCATTGCTAGAGGGCATTGCAGCGGAAGAAACTGAGGAAAAAGAAACGCCTATAACCGGTGAACTTTTAGAGGAGATGCTGAAGAATGATATTTCAGAAGCAGACGCCCGGTCAATTGTAAAGACGTACTCAAAAGCGTATGAAACGACAGGATTTCCGACAGCGGGCTGGTTATATAGTCAGAAGTCAAGAGATAAATATTATGCAGAGAAGCATAAGGAGAGAGGTAAGCAGCTGTTAGGAGCAGCTGCAACGGCATTGTCACATGTGGGAAGTCTTGACTTAGCAAGTGAGATCGAGGAATACCTCTCTCGTACAAGATAGCCTTTTGATCCTCAAAAAGGGTAAAAATAGATATCACAAATTGTAAGCCATCAAGGTTACCTCCTGCTTCCCAAAGCAGGAGGGGAAAGGAGCAACAGTTGGATGACAAGACGCTGACGGCGATTCAGAAAACGAAGATTTATCTCGAGAATTACAGGGAAATGGAGCGATACATCAATGAGGCAATCTCGGAAGGTTCTCAGGTAGATGATATTGAAAAATATAATATATCCGCAGAGAGCGCGTTCCTCCGGTCGATCAGAGAATGTAAGGCAGAGACGGTTATCCTGCACGAGCACATTCTCCGAGCATTGGAATCTCTGAAACAAGATGCAGAGGCAGCAGGCGAAGGATACAAGTATAAGGCTCTTGAGGCTGTGTATGTTCAAGGAAAGACCTACGAAGAGGTGGCAAGGGAATGTGGATGCGGAAAGAACACTCCGAAGAAGTGGTGTGAGTATATGACGGAGAAGCTGTCAATCAAACTTTTTGGCGCGAAAGCGTTGGAAAACTATGCAAATCGTACGAAAAATAAAAACAATTCGTCAAAAACAGGGTAAAAAGTGGGTGAAAAAGTGGGTAAAAAGTGGGTGAACACAAGACCATTTTCCGGTGGTAATATGTTAGCGTGAACAGTTGGGTAGGCGATTGCAGAGATGCAGTCGCTTTTTTCATGTTGTTTGCCTCTTGCGTTTAGGCGGGTTTCGCATGGCCCGCCTATTGAAGGAGAGAAGGAGGGAACATGCTACTTAAGACCTGCAGATGTGGGAAGCTGATACCACAGACGATGAAGATGTGTGATGCATGTGCGAGTGGGCAGCAGTCGCGGCACGTAGAGTACAACAACACAAGGAGAGACAAGCGGGCAGCAGCGTTCTATGTATCCAAGGAGTGGAGGGCAGTTCGATCAGCGATTATGGCGGTATACGGATATATTGACATATATGCGTTATACGTTGAGCAGCAGCTGATCACGCTTAAAGAATCGGATCCGGTTCACCACATCGTTGAACTGGAGGAAGATTGGAACCAGAGGTTGAATCCGCTCAACCTAATCCCATTAAGCCACTCAACTCATAACACAATAACAGCTCTCTACAAAAGGAGCAAAGCAAGCATGACAGCGACGCAGAGACAGCTAAGATCGCTGATCGAAGTGCACTTCAGAGAAGCAGGGGGATATGAAAAAGTTTTGAGCGACGCTTTTCTAGTCGCACCCCCTCTTTTCCTTGGAGAAAACTCCCCACGAGAATTTCAGTAGAGGGGCAACATGGAAAAACAGGAAAAGTAATGACGGAAAGGGGGATAGTCGCATATGGCAGGACAGAGACAACCAATCAATCTGGTTGCAGTAAAAGGGAAAAAACACCTTACAAAAGCAGAGATTGAAGAGCGTAAAAACACCGAAGTCGTTGCACCATGCGACAAGGTACGCCCTCCGTCTTATCTGACAGCAGACCAAAAGAAGAAATTCAGAAAAGTTGCGAAGGAACTGCTCGCAATCGATCTGATTGCCAATATTGACTGCGATGCACTGGCTCGTCTGGTCATTGCACAGGATCAGTACCTCGAGATCACAGAACAGATCCGGAACACTTCACTGATGGTGGACGTGCCGGTGTATGAGGTACAGATTAATCCGGACACTGGAGAAAAGGAGCGCGTACAGACCGGAACCATGCAGGTCGTGAATAGCGAGAGGGAACGCCTCATGATCATTCAGGATCGATGCATGAAACAGTGCAGACAGGGCGCGGCAGATTTTGGACTCACGGTATCCTCCAGATGCCGGCTGATTGTTCCGAAACCGCAGACACAAGGTCCGGAGAATAAATTTGCAAAGTATGCAAATTGAAACAGACCGTTGTACGCAATACGCGCTCGATGTTGTAGATGGCAAAATCACAGCAGGAATTTTCGTAAAACTTGCCTGTCAGAGACACCTTGACGATATCGAGAAGTCGAAACAGGAAGAGTATAAGTACTATTTCGATGTAGAGAAGTCAGAAGAAATTATCAATTTTGGCGAGGAGCTGACAATTGCGGAGGGTGAGGAACATGAACATGTGAATCTATACCCGTTTCAATGCTTTATTTTAGGCTCACTTAATGGTTGGAGAACCAAGAAAAACGGTTACAGACGATTCAGAACATCGTATGTACAGCTTGGTCGACAGAATGGAAAGTCGTTTATTAACGGTATTCTGGCGTGCTACTACGGAAATTTTGATGGATACAAGTACGGAAAGATATTCTGTACAGCAACAAAACAGGATCAGGCGAATATCGTCTTTGAAGAAATACAAAAATTCATAGAGTCCGATCCGGAACTTGAAGCATGGTTTAAGGTTCATGAGCACAATCACACAATAGACTGTCTGCTGACGCATTCGGAAATTATGGCATTGTCAGGAGACACAAAATCGCTGGATGGACATAGAGCATACCTTGGAATTGTCGATGAGTATCATGCCCATAAGACGAACCAGATGTATAAGCTTCTGGAAGGCGGAATCAAAAAACTTAAGTCGGCGCTGATCTCGGTTATTACTACCGCGGGGTTCGATCTTAAGTCGCCATGTTTCAAATTATATGAATACTGTTGCAATCTGCTCAGAGGCGTTTTCGAGAACGACAGTCAGTTCGTGTATATCGCGCAGATGAATGAGGACGATGATCCATATGAGCCGGAGAATTGGTTGAAAGCAAATCCAATTCTGGAATATGACCCTGATGCAGTAGAACATTTGATTCCAGTATCACATACGGCGCGCGACATGGGCGGGGAGGATCTGAGAGACTTTCTCGTGAAGCAGCTGAACATGTGGGTACAGTGGTCAAATTCATTGTATATCCGAGATATAGAGACTTGGAAACACTGCGCAGTGATGAAATCGCTCGATGATTTCAAGGGAATGCCGTGTTATGTGGGCTTAGATTTATCGGCAGGTGGCGATCTTACATCGTTCGCGCTGATCATAACGCATACGGCGGATGATCAGAAAAAGTATTTTGTGCACACGCACTCTTTTATTCCGGCTGCAAAAGTCAATGAACACATCAAAACGGACAAGATTCCGTATGATCTGTGGATTCAAAAGGGACTTGTGACAGTGACGGAGACTCTTGGCGGCATTAAGACGGATTACAAATACATTCTGAGCTATCTGAAAGACCTGATCAATCAATATGACTTGAAGCCACAGCTGATCTGTTACGATCCGCACAATGCTTCGGCTTTCCTGTCAGATCTTGAAGAACTTGGAATGAATGAACTCTCGATCACGCAGACTGCGAAGGTACTGAATGATGCAACGGTAGATTTCCGGTTGGAGATTCTTGCCGGGAATGTAGAGATAGAGGGTGTGGAAGTCGGAAAAGAAGGAAATAAGATTGTTGTTCCGGCAGACCCGTTGCTCACATGGTCTATCGCAAATGCAAAAACCATCTCGAACAGTTATGGCGAGATCAAGATCGATAAGGAGCTTCGTACTGAGAGAATCGATCCGATCGATGCGATCATCGATGCATGGACAGAAGCTATGAAAGACGAAGTCCAGCCGGATATCAACGAGGAAGTAAATGAATGGCTGGAAATGTATGAGAAATTCAAGAAGGGAGGCGAGACCGAATGAATCCATTTCAGAGATTAGGAAAAAGAATAACGGATTGGTGGAACGGGGACATCCAGGATGACGGATCACTGTCATTGAACTCGCCTGAAACATTGGAACGGCTTGGACTAAGCCGAAACGGAAAGGCAACATCAGAAGTCACTTATTTTACATGCCTCAAAATGCTTACGGAGACATTGGCGAAGATGCCGATCAAGTATTACCAGAAAACGGACAACGGAATTATCGATGCGAAAGCCACGGATACATCAAGGCTGCTTACTGAACGGCCAAATCCGTTTATGACACCGACTACTTTCTGGAACACAGTGGAGATTAACCGTAATCACTACGGTAATGGATATGTGTACATCCGGAAAGTGTTTGACCGGAAAAAGTTTGGCGGCACAATTCGAGTACTGGATCTATGGGTTATGCAGTCCAATTGTGTGCGAATTGTAGTAGATGATGCCGGAATATTTGCAGGAACCGGAAGACTTTGGTATGTGTACACAGATCCGATTCAGGGACGACAGTATGTATTTGGAACAGATGATGTAATGCATTTCAAAACATCGTTCTCATTTGATGGAATCACCGGACTTCCGGTACAGCAGATCTTGAAAGAGACGGTCGGAGGCGCGTCGAAGTCACAGAAGTTCATGAATCGCCTGTATGAAAATGGTCTGACTGCAAAGGCGACACTTGAGTATACAGGTGAACTAAATAAGGACGCAAAGGATAGTTTACGAAAATCCTTTGAGGAGTTTGGATCAGGTGTGGAGAATATGGGAAGGGTGCTTCCGGTGCCGCTCGGCATGAAGATAACACCACTTGACATTAAACTGACCGACTCACAGTTTTTTGAATTGAAGAAATATTCTGCACTGCAGATTGCGGCTGCATTTGGTGTGAAGCCAAATCAGATTAACGATTACTCAAAGTCTTCTTACAGCAATAGCGAGATGCAGCAGTTGTCGTTTTATGTTGACACGGAACTTTACATCATCAAGCAGTATGAGGAAGAAATTAACAATAAGTTATTGACAGACGAGCAACGCAAAGCTGGCTGTTATTACAAATTTAACGAAAAAGTATTGTTCAGGACAGACAGTAAGACGCAGATGCAGTATTTCAAAGACGCAGTAGGTGGATCCATCATGAAGCCAAATGAAGCCAGAAGAAAGTTGGATCTTCCGGATGGAGAAGGTGGAGACACATTATTAGCGAATGGAAGCATGGTCCCGCTAACAATGGCGGGTGCAGCATACACCAAGGATATACAGATCCAAAATCCGGAACAACCGGAAGAAAATGATGATCCGGAGGACAGTCCGGACAAAGTACAAGATCCGGACGAATCAGACAACGATAAGGACGGAGAGGAATAGGAGGTGAGAGAGTGAAAAAGAGATTCAATTTTACGAAGCAGAATCGAGGAAAAACAGAGAATGTTGGATATCTGGACTTTGAGGCAAAGGACGAAGACGAGGGAAGATGTTCGCTCTATTTTTACGGCGACATCGTATCTGAACAGTGGATTTCGGATTGGGATGAGGAAAGCAAATGCCCGGCGGATATTGCAGATTTCCTGAATCAGTTGGATAAATACGAAGATATTGACATTTTCTTCAATTCCGGTGGTGGGGATGTATTCGCAGGACTGGCAATCTATAACCAGTTGAAACGATACTCCGGACATAAGGTCGGATATGTTGACGGAATGGCAGCATCGATTGCATCTGTGATCATGTTCGCTTGTGATGAGTTGCATTTTTCAACAGGAGCACAGGCTATGATTCACAAGCCATCATGCATGGCATTTGGAAATGCGGATGATTTGCAGGATGCAATCAATCAGTTAGATTTGTGTGAGGATTCCATTGTGGACGTGTACATGCAGCATACGTTGAAGGGGATCACAAGAGACGAGATCAAGGATCTCATGCGTCAGGAAACATGGTTTAACGCTGAAAAGATGCAGCAGTATTTTGATGTGCAGATTGAACAGAAGGCAGCAGTCGCAGCGTGTGCCTCGGACTATTTTGCCAAGTACATCAATATTCCGAAGTCTTTGGTAAATAAATCGGGAACAAAGGATATTGTTAATGCGGTAATCAAAGAGCTGGAAAATCGGGACGCGGAGAAAGAAAAGCAGAGGATTGAAGTTGAAAAAGACAAGATTCTCAGTGATTTGTATGAGTATGGAACATAAGGAGGAAAAAGGATGAACAAGAAAGAAATGGAAGAATTTCTGAACAAGATCAACGCAAAGAAGCAGGAGGTCAAGGACCTCGCCAATGCAGGTAAGATCGATGAGGCAAAGAAAGCCAAGGCGGAACTTATTGAGATGCAGGATAAGTTCAATGTGCTCATGGACTTGGATGATAATGAGCAGGAGAACATCACAAACAAAGTTAATGCCGGCACAGTAAAGGATGTAGCGGGAGTAAAGACGGATAAGAAGAGTCTTGTTAAGTCGTTTGTGAATGTAATTAAGGCTGGCTTTTTTGGAACAGAGCCAAACGAGGACGATGTTAAGGTGTACAAAAATGCATTGACATCAGAGGTCACCCCGGGTAGCCAGGGCGAGGTTGGAATTGGTGTCACGATTCCGGAGGATATTAAAACCGATATTATCGAGCTGAGAAGAGCGTCGGACAACCTTGAGCAGTATGTCAATGTGGAAGGTGTAACCACAAACACCGGAAGCCGAAACATCGAAGTTGATGCAGAATCAACACCGTTCGACAACGTGGATGAAGCGAAAGATTTCCCGGAGATGGATGAGCCGAAGTTTAAGCAGGTTAACTATAAGATCAAGAAGAAGGGCGGCATTTTAAAGATTACCGCGGAACTTCTGGAAGACACTGCAGCCAATATTATGGCATACATCAACAAGTGGATTGCCAAGAAGACTAAGGCTACACGTAATTTTATGATTCTTAAGGTGATGGATGCCATGACCAATGGCAAGGAGGTTTCCATCGAGAACCTTGATAGCCTTAAGGACATTTTTAACGAGGAGTTAGATCCGGCAATCGCAGAGGCTGCAATTGTAATCACAAACCAGTCAGGATTTAACTATCTGGATAAGTTAAAGGATAAGGATGGAAAGTACATTCTTCAGGTAGATCCAACAATGAAGACCAAGGGAAAGATGCTTTTTGGCGAATATCCGATCATTAAGCTGTCCAAGAAAACGCTTAAATCCAAGACAATCATGAACAGTGATGGTCACACGATTGACGGTTACAAGCATCCGGTATATTGCGGTGATCTGAAATCTGCGATCACTTTATTTGATCGCGGCGTGCTCACAATCGATATGAACGACAAGGGTGCCGGAATGTGGGATAAGGATCTCACAGGAATTAAGGTACGCGATCGATTCGATGTGCAGGCCGTAGACACGGACGCTTTGATCAAGGGCGAGATTACAGAAATTACCAATGGATAATATGTCAGCAGGGCGGAGTACCGCCCTGCATGAAAGCAGGTGAGCGCATGACGGACGATGAGATGAAAAAATATAAGGAAAAGTTGCTGGACCAATGTAAGACATACTGCCATATCGATTATGACGACGACATTGCCATTCTGGAGCTGATGATTGATACAGCGACAGAGGAGATGGTGGATCTGATCCCGGGATTTGACTTGTATGCAATGACAAGCCGACAGAGGCTGATCGTTCTTATCACGGTCAAAAACCTGTACGACAATCGGGAAAAATACACAGAGACGAAGCAGTTATCCAACGCAGTATCATCGATGCTTTTGAAAGAGATGCATGGAGGTGCTGCGAAGTGACAGGACGAATCCAGATTACCCGAAAGGTAACAAGCATTGTAGACGGAAGAAGCAAGAAAACATCGGAAAATTTCTATTCGTGCTGGTGTGAGGTGAAAAGCCTTGCAACGAGCGAAAAGTACAACGCACTGCAGATCGGACTTGATAATACGATCGTGTTTGAAGTTCGAGCCTGCGCAAAGCTGGAAGAGATCAGATTGAACCTGAAAGAGTTCTATGCCGTATACAAAGGCGTAGAATTTAAGATTTATGATGCAGCACCGAAGTTTGTGGATCAGCAGATGTATCAGTTGAAGTGTAGAGCGGCATCGTAATCAGGAGGTTTCACGATGAGAGTTGAAATGGAATTCCAGGGACTGCAAGAACTGGTTAAGGCATTTGAAGCGGCAGCAAGCGACGCAGATATTGAAGCGGTCAACAAGAAGATCGTGGAGAGAAGTGAGCCGGTTGTTCAGAAGATTATGTCAAAGAAAATTCCAAGGTCAAAGGACGTCAAGCAAAGCGGAAGAGGATTCGGATCTAAGTCTTCGGTATCCGGACACGCAGCGGATAATGTACCGATTGACAAGGTAAAGGTTAAAAACGGAGGTGCAGAGGCGAATGTCGGCTGGAAGAAATCCGACAATAGCGAGCATTTCTATGTGAAATTTATCAACTGGGGTACGATATACCAGCCACCGCGAGAATTTATCTATGCCGCCGGCCGTGAGGCGGATGCAGAATTACAGAAGATCGCAGAAGAGGAATACCAGTCTTATCTGGATAACACATTGAAGTGAGGTGATAGCATGAGCAGCGAACCGGATATAGTCAAAGATGCTTCCGATGCATTACAGCCGATTTCAGATCAGGGAATCGTGGTAATGCAGGGGTGGTATGACAAGAATATTCACGACAGACACGTGACACTGTGGGATCTCGGAGAAGTCGAGGATAATTACTCGGATGATGAAGCAGAAGGGGTGACACTGCAAGTGCAGATCACCATATTTTCGGAAGAGGACGAGCTCAAACTTGCGAGAAAAATTAAGAAACTCATGAAAGAAGCAGGATTTTCATTCGAGGGACGGAATGCAGATGATTCCAAGCCGGAGGATGGAATCCGTATGAAAGCACAAAGATTTTCAAAGTATTACGAAACGGAGGAAGAATAATGGGTGATGTAAAAGAGAGCGTGACGCAGGTAGATGAGAAAACATCAAAAATTGTGAGATCACGAACATGCGGATGTAGAGATTTCTATGCCGCAAAGGTAACACAGAACGATGCGACAGGGTATGTTGCCGGTGTACCGGTGAAGCTGGCGCGAGCAATTAAGGCAAAAATTGATGAGAAGTGGACTTCCGAGAAGATCTTCTCGGACGACAGTCCCGAGGATGTAATCAACTCGTATGAGGGGACTGACGTTGAACTTGAGGTTAATGCCTTGGCACCGCAGGATCGCGCAATGCTGTTTGGCCAGCTGTACGAAAATGGATTCTTGGTAAAGTCGTCCGAGGATCAGGCACCAGAGGTTGCAATCGGATGGCGCGAGCGTAGATTGAATGGAAAGTATGAGTTCCACTGGCTGTACGCAGGTAAGTTCGCTGAAGGAATCAGTGAGGAATCACAGACGAAGGAAGGAAAGCTTTCGCCGACAACCAAGACAATCAAGGGTTCGTTCTACGAGAGAAACCTTGACAATCGTTATCAGATTTCTGTAGATGAGTCAAATCTTCTGGCAGAGAACACCGATGCGAAGACAGCCATCGAGAATTGGTTCGCAAAGGTGCAGGAAAAGGATAAAGCAAACGGTTAAATAGCAGGAGGGAAATAACATGGAAAAACAGATTACTATAGGCGGAAAAACACACGACATGCCGAAGATGTCAATTGATACATATATGGAGTACCTGGATCTCGCAGAGGCGATGGAAGAAAGAACTCGATATACGAGACAGGACATGGAAGCAATGGGAATGTTTGTATGCAAAGCCTACGGCAACCAGTTCACATATGAGGAATTAAAAGATCCAGAGACGGGTCTGGATCCGGCAGAACTGATAATAGAGTTCCAGATGATCGATATGAGCGTCGCGGACAAGCTCACAAAGAAAATGGAAAAGATCAGTGAAAATTTTTAAAGCTGCAAGTGATTCCGGAAGTGGAGATCACTTGCAAGGGAAAAGATTACTTCATCAATTCAATTAAGGTGGAGCAGTACAAAAAATATATTGCGTTAATGGCGAAAAATGATTCTGTCAATCGCCATGACGCAATGTTTTATAACAAGAAAATCCTGCAGGAGGTACTCGGAAACGAGCTCCCTCTTGCAGCAATAGGAACAATACCGGCGTACGAGTTTTTGCTTGCAGTCAAAACGATTCACTTTATCATGCAGGATATCGTCACGGAAAAAATGGTGAACATTCTTAAGGTGGAGAAAGTCGAAAAACAAGAATCAGCATTTGACGAGTATGACAGGGAAAATGGATATGAGGATTTGGATCAGGAGCCGGAAGAGGATGATCCGTGGAAGATATATATGGAAATTGTCGACAGGATAATCAAAATTTCCATCCGACTGTTAAAGAATTCCTATAGTCAAAGCATGAAAGAGGATATGATCGCGCTATGCGACTATATCAAATTTGAATTAGATACCATGGATGAGAATCAATAGGGAGGAGGCTTACAATGGCTTATGCAGGCGTCAAGATAACGGCGAATTCAAGTGATTATCAGGCACAGATGAAATCTGCCGCCAATGCCATGAAGGTGTTATCTGCGGAATACACATCTGCAGCAGCGCAGGCGAAAGCGTATGGAAAAGAGACGGATGGTCTGAAAGTCAAAGCCGAATCCCTCACACAGAAGATCACAGTACAAAGCAAGATTGTACAGATGAATGGTGAGCAGCAGGAGCGGCTTACAAAGAAGCTGTCTGAGCAAAAGGACGAGCAGGAGAAGCTGAAGGCGAAGATCGACGATGCCAGAGCAGCATATGAGAAGTCTGAGAAAGAGACCGGGAAGAATTCGGAACAGACCAAGGCGCTTGCCAAGGAGCTGGACGACCTGGAGCAGCAGTACAAGCTGAACGAGACTGCTATCGGAAGAACAGAGACGGCGCTTGCTAATCAGACAGTAAAAACAGAGAAATCGAAAGCATCTCTCACTGACATGAAGAGGGAACTCAAGGAAGTCAATGAAGAGTTAAAAAATCATAAATTAAATAAATTTGCAGACGCATGCAATTCAGCGGGCGAAAAAGTAGAAGGTTTTGGAAAGAAGATGTCTGTCGTATCAGCTGGGATAGCTGGAATTGGAGCGGCATCGATTGAGTCGTTCACTGAGCTGGATGAAGGATACGATACGATCGTAACTAAGACAGGAGCCACAGACGACGCACTTGAGGGGCTGACACAATCCGCAGACAATTTATTCGGATCGATGCCAGAAGATATGGCAACGGTTGGTGAAGCAATCGGTGAGGTAAATACAAGATTTCATTCTACCGGAGAAGAACTTGAAAATACTTCAAAACAGTTCGTACAGTTCGCTTCTATCAATGATACGAATGTAACGCAATCCGTTGATCAGGTCGACAAGATCATGAAAGCATGGAATATAGATGCTTCACAGACTGGAAATTTATTGGGATTACTTACTGCAAAAGCGCAGGAGACAGGCATCAATGTAGATACGTTAGAGGGATATGTACTCGACAATAATGCTGCATTTAAGGAAATGGGATTGTCATTGCCTCAGGCAATTAACCTGATGGCTCAGTTTGATGCAAATGGTGTTGATTCGACACAGGCATTAGCAGGACTGAAAAAGTCTTTGCAGAACGCAACAGCCGAAGGAAAATCGATGGATGTTGCGCTGAAGGAAACTATCGACAAGATCAAAAATGCAAAGTCTGAGACTAAGGCAATGCAGATTGCAACAGAATTGTTCGGAAAGAAGGGTGCCGCCGAGATGACAAAGGCAATTCGAGAGAATCGAGTTGATCTTACGGATTTGTCATCATCCATGAAGGAATATGGATCAACGGTGGAGGACACCTATAACGGAACACTTGATCCGATAGATAATTCTAAAATTGCAATGAATAATGCAAAACTGGCGTTATCGACATTGGCAACAACAGCGCAGACATCTGCGGCACCTATGATCGAAGACCTAACCGGAAAGATTCAGGATTTGACAAAGTGGTTCACATCATTATCACCGGCGCAGCAAGAAACACTCATAAAAGTCGGACTTGTAACAGCCGCCGTAGGTCCATTAGCTGTTGGCTTTGGAAAAGTTGCAAAAGGTGTATCTTCTACAGTTAAGTTTGGTCAGAAGTTTGTGTCTGGTGCAGCAGGAATCATCGCAAAGATTACGGCGAAAACTGCAGCCACAGCCGCAGGAACGGCGGCAGATACAGCGGGAACTGCAGCCACAGCAGCACATACAGCTGCGACAACCGCGGCTACAGCGACTACAGGAGGTATGACCGCAGCACAGACTGCATTAAACCTTGCAATGTCGCTTTGCCCAATTGTATTGATCGTGGGACTGATTGCCGGTCTTATTGCAGCTGGCGTGGCGTTGTATAAGAACTGGGACAAGATATCTTCGGGTGCCAAGAAACTTTGGGGAAACGCGAAAGAGACATTTTCCAATTTGAGAAAATCCGCGAAAGAGAATTTTGACAAAGTCGCGGAATCCGCGAAACAAGGGTTTAGGAATGCGGGGAATGAGATTAAAAACAGCAAGGTCGGAAAAGCGGCACAGGATATTTTTAAGAAAGTAAGCTCCACAGTGAGCTCGAACATGAAGGAGGCGGTTGGATATGCCAGGAAGAATCTAGGAGACATTAAAGATGCTTATAAGGAGCATGGTGGTGGAATTACCGGGATTGTAGCAGCGTCTATGACTGCGGTAAAGAAAAAGTACCAGCTTGGCTATGATGTAATTAACAAGCTGACTGGCGGTAAGCTTGACACGATGGTTCAGAAGACTAGGGAAGGATTCAAAAAAGCAGTCTCTTCCATAGCAGAGAAGATATCTGATGCAAAAGCGAATGCAACAAAGTTTGCCACAGGGGTTATGGATTCTATAAAAAGTATACCGGGCGAGGCAAAAGATATTGGAAAGAATCTTGTTACAGGACTTTGGAACGGAATTTCCAATATGTCCAAGTGGGTTACTTCCAAGATCAAAGGATTCGGAGATGGCATTCTGTCAGATCTGAAAAGCTTTTTTGGAATTCATTCGCCTTCCAAGGTCATGGAGGAGCAGATCGGCAAGAACCTTGCACTCGGAGTTGCACAGGGAATTACCAAGAATCAGAAGAATGCCAAGAAATCCGCATCTGAGATGGGAGAACTGATTGTAAAGGCTGCCACTACGAAGCTGAAAACATATCAGACGTACCATAAGATGTCCATTAAGCAGGAGACGGAGTATTGGAACACAATCCGGAAAGAATGCAAGAAGGGAACAGCGGCAAGGACGGAAGCTGACAAGAAATATCTTGCAGATAAGAAATCTTTGAATAGCCAGATGCTTAAGGCTCAGAAGGAGTATGCGAAGCAGGAAAAGGAAATCAACAAAAACCTGAAAGCACAGATCAAGAGCCTTAATGATGAGTATAAGAATGCGGTAAAGGAGCGGAAGAACTCCATCTTATCATCGTTCTCACTGTTTGAAAGCTATAATGCGGGTGAATCTGTATCCAAGAGTGACCTGCTTGTAGGAATGCAGACGCAGGTCGAGGCGTTGGATGAGTGGACAAGACAGATCGCTACACTCAAGAGTAGAATCGGTGGCACAGCACTATTTTCAGCAGTGCAGGACATGGGCGTGGATGCGCTGCAGCAGGTTAAGGCTATGAATTCGATGTCGGATGAGGAACTGCAGCGATATCGAAAGATGTATAATCAGCGCCAGTCTACGGCGAAGAATGAGGCAACAACGGAGCTTACGTCCAAGAAAGAAAGCACTGATTCACAGATTCAGAAAGCAACCGAGTCGGCACAGAAAAAGATTGAGACAGCACAGAAGTCATATGCCAAGACGCTGAAAAGCCTTGGCATTGATACTAAGACGACATCAAAACTGATTGCACAGACAGAGAAGCCACTTGTGAAATCGTTCAAGAATATCGGGACCCAGGCGACCAAGAGCATGAAGTCAGCTGTGTCAACGACGAAAAAGGGTGTGGAGTCCTTGAAAAAGGCAACGACGTTTAACTGGTCGCTGCCAAAGCTGAAGCTTCCGCACCTGAGCGTGTCCGCCGGAAAGTCGCCATATGGAATTGACGGCAAGGGATCGCTCCCTAAGTTCAGTGCTGAATACTACAAAAACGGCGCGGTGATGACAAAGCCGACGGTCTTTGGACTACATAAGGACAGATTTATGATAGGCGGTGAAGCAGGGGACGAAGCGATTCTTCCGCTGAGAGCTTTTTATCAGAATCTGAATGCGATGCTTGACAACAAGATTGCAGCAGTACAGAATCTGCAGCCGGTATATGTAACAAATTACACGTATCTGGACGGTGATGAGATTGCATCCCGTACGGTAACGAAGGTGGACCGGTCAATGGTAAAGAATAAAAAGAAGAGGAGGTAAGCACATTGAAGGTAAACAATATAGACATCCGGAAATACGGTGCAAAACAGCTTACTGCAGATGTGCAGCCTCCGTCAATGGATACTAACTATGAGTGGATCACGAGGGCATTATTGCCAATGGAGTTCCAATCAGACGTACAGATGGGGCATTTGAAGCTGTCTGTGTATTTTCGAGGCAAGGATCGCAATGATCTTATCCGTCAGACTTCGAATTTTATGAAGAATTTCCGCGGATCCTGTGATCTGGAACTGGATGGTTACCAGGGAACGTATAAGGGATACATCACATCTGATGATTATGAGAAAAAGAGTGTTAAAGACAGATACGTCGTGAATTTGGAATTTGACGGTTTTTTCTTTGATGATGAGATAGAAATCAATCTGATGGGTAAGACAGAAGCCACAATCTGCAATACCGGCACGAGAGACGCTCCATGTGTGATTGAGGTAGTGGCGGAAAGCACAATAAGCAATTTAACCATAAAAGGATTGAGTGATGAAGCAATCATCATCGAGCAGTTGGATCGGGGAAGCAAACTGATCATTGATGGACGGAATGGAATTGTAACGATGAATGGAAAGAATGCCTTTGAAAAAGTGAACATTTGGGAATTTCCAAGATTAAAGGCAGGAGACAATCTGATTGTACTTTCGTCAGCGAGCGCGGATGTGGCTGTGAAATACAATCCGATGTGGATATAGGAGGCGATGCGATTGCAGGTATATGACGAAAATGGAAAAAGAATCGGAATATTAACCGGTTACAAAGATCGCATGATTGCGGAGACTCTTGATTCTGGGGATAAGGAATTATCGTTTCTTTATCCAATATCAGGACCAATGACAGAACTGCTTAGGGAAGAGTGCTATATTCGGACAAAGACAGATGAGTTTGTTCTTAAATCGATTGAAAATGCAGACGATTTCAACACATACACCGCATCGTTGAATGTGGAAGAACTTGAAGCTGCAGTGTTTATATCAGGCTTTGAATCGGTGGAGAAAACAATCGGTGAGTGCCTTACGACAGCTTTTGCAGGAACCGGTTGGACTGTTACCGTGGAAGGCGTTACCAAGCGACGAACCATTCGAGAAACAGATCAGAAATCTGCATGGAGCATTTTACAGAAAGCGCTGTCGACTTATCGGTGCGAGTGCAGCATCCATTCACTGAACAAGTCAGTCGAGATCCGGGAGCGTGTAGGTGAGGACACAGGTTGTTACTTCATGGAAGGCCTGAATCTCAAGAAATTGTCAACAAAATCGGATACATATGATTTTTACACGAGGATCTATCCGATTGGAAAGGACGGAATCACTCCGGCCAGCATGATCGGACAGGATTATATCGATAACTTCCAATACAGCAAGAAAGTAAAGCCGTATGTATGGAAGGATGATCGGTATACGAATGTGAGCAGTCTGGTTGAAGATGCTACTGCAAAGCTTGAGGAGCTTTCTAGACCTCACACGGAGTATTCGGTTGAGGTAAAGGATCTTGCCGCAGCAAGTGAAATTTACAAGGACATATTATCGTACAACATCGGGGATACGGTCACTTTGATTTCCAAGACTGGAAAGATCCGCGAGAAGCAGCGTATTGTCAAGCTGGTAAGATATCCGGAATCACCGGAGAAAAATACTGCAGAGATTTCAAATGCAAGTAAGACATTTGCAGAGATCCAGCAGGATGAAGTCGATTCACTGACGGAGAGCATCTCGGATGAGACAGAGGCAAGAAAAGCGGAAGACTCAAAGACTTCTGTACGTTTGGAAAAGACAGAAAATAGCATTGAGGCGGAAGTCGCGCAGAGAATTTCTGACAACTTGGAGCTGGCAACAAAAGTCTCTGCCTTGCCACATAAAATCTCGATGGAAGCAACCGGTGGCGAGAAGTCTGTGGGAATCGTAATTCAATTATATGATGAGAACGGAAATCTGATCGATACGACATCAGGAGCAGCGAACATAACAGTTACAGGATTTGTTACATTTAACGACTTGGCCAATGCCGGAAGCACAACGATCAATGGATCCAACATAACAACTGGAACGATTCGAGGAACAAATAGTGAATTTACAAATGTGAAGTTTTTGGAAAAAGTATACTACAGATACAAATGGGGCGGACAGCTATATGATTATCCGATATTTAGCGTTGACCAATTAGGAATCCTTGATTTTTGCGGAGGTGGTGTGCATGTTAATTTCGGTGGTTCTTGGTTGTTTAAAGACACTAGGGTATATCTTGGGAGTATGACATCAAAGAATCGATTAGCCACAATAGGCGATATTCCAAGCGTTCCAGATACATCAAATTTTGCACCGAAATCAAGTCCAACCCTAAGCAACGCCACACTCACAGGGAATATAGATGCAATAGGAATTAAAGGGCGATCGTCAAGTGCGGCAGCAAATGTGAGGTGTCAAGACAGCAGTTCACATGGATATCTAGCGATAGCAGCTACTTCATCAAGGAGATATAAGCACGATATAGCAGACCTTGTAAAGCAAGACCTGAATCCCAAAAAATTATATAACTTACCGGTTCGACAATTCATATACAATTTGGATTATATAGAACCGGATGATCAGCGATACGGAGAGACCGTATGCGGCTTTATAGCGGAAGAAGTAGAAAAGATATATCCGGTAGCTTGCGAATACAATTCTGATGGAATGCCGGAAAATTGGGATATTCGATATATAGTGCCGCCAATGCTATCTTTGATACAAGAACAACATAGAGACATAGAGCAACTCAAAATGGATTATGCAAATCTGCAGGCAGAGTTGCAGATCCTAAAAAATACATTTTTACAAATGGAGGGAAAAGAAATGTTAAGACAGCAGAAAACAACAAACATCAGTGCTACATTAACCGCGAGCGCAGGAAACGGAGAAGAAAAGGCCTATGTGTATTTCTCGGCCACAGTACAGGCAGATGGAAAGCATTCTGTAACTTACACAGTACAAGACGAGGAACTTTTCAGAGAAAATAAGGAAGACTTTGATAAAGAACGTAAGGCATTTGAGAAATCTGTGGAGGAAAATCTGCAGTAAAGGAGTCACGATAAGATGAATGATTTGCAGAAAATGATAACTAAATTCAACCTTGAAATGTCGGGAGATACGAAGAAATACATGGCTTCTGCAATTCAGGGTGATCGAGCAACCAGATATATTGTGGCGAAGCTCATGAACAATGGAGAACCTTATACAATTCCGGATGATGCATACGTGAATGTGAACATTGCAAAGCCGGACGGCAAGTATGTGTATAACACTTGCGAACATTCCGGCGCGGAGGTCACGATTCAGCTGACAAGTCAAGCTTTGGCAGCAGCAGGAACCGCAGTGTGTGATATCGAAGTGAGATCTGCAAATGATCTGCAGATCGTAACGTCAGCATCATTCGAGCTGTCAATCGAGAGAACTCAGCGCAACGATAAGGCTATCGAGTCATCAAACGAGTTCACTGCGATTGAGGTGAAGGTCGCCGAAGCGGTTAAAAAGGTCACAGATGCCGAGGCAGTAATCAATACAGCTGAATCGGCGAGGCAGCAGTCAGAGCAGACTCGCGTGTCAGCAGAAAAAGAGCGCGTTGAGGCAGAAAATTCAAGAGGAAAACTCATTAAGCAGTGGGAGCAGAATGAATCAGAGTGGCAGCAGGCGGAGGAGGGGCGACAAAGAAATGAATCAGAGAGAAATGAAGCGGAGACTGCTCGTATAGCGGACAATAAAGAATGCAAGCAGGCTACAAGGGATGCGAAGCTGGCAGCAGATAATGCAGAAAAAATTAAAAATGAAATTCAACAGAAATTAGACAATGGAGAGTTTAAGGGCGAAAAGGGTGATACTGGAGATACTGGACCTCAAGGAAAGCCAGGTACGCCGGGAACAAAGGGAGACCAAGGAGAGAAAGGCAATCCGGGAGAGAAAGGAGAAAAAGGAGATCCAGGGGAGTCGGGAGTAACAGTACCAGTAAATGGTCTTTTTACACTATCTGTCGATCCAGAGGGAAATCTCTTGTGTTATTACACGGATGAAAGTTCGGCTCCACAATTTGATTTAGATCCAGAAGGAAATCTTTATTATATTACGCCAAACGCGTAGAAAGGAAAATTTATGGCAAAAGTTTGTATAGGAAATGTAAAGGGACCGCAAGGAGAAAGGGGAGAACAAGGAAAAACAGGAGAACAAGGAAAAACTGGTGAAACTGGTCTGCGTGGAAGCCGGTGGAGTGAAGGAACTGCAATTACGGGAACGAGCACTACGGCAGCAGTGTTTGGCGGTACAGGAATCACAGACGCTTTGGTTAATGACCATTATTGGAATACTTCTACTGGAAATGTTTACAGATGCACCGTTGCAGGAGCAGCAAATGTTGCGAAGTGGGTATTTGTTGGAAGTATTAAAGGAAATAAAGGCGATACAGGATCTAAAGGTGACATTGGTGCACAGGGGGAGAAAGGAGAAAAGGGAGACACAGGAGCAATCGGTCCGGTGGGACCGTCAGGTACTGCAGACACAGAATTTACCGAAGCATCTTCGCTCACAAAACTTACATCCGGAGAGGCATTTAAGACGATGCTTGGCAAGATGGCGAAGGCAGTATCAACGATATTTGATAAGTTCGATAAGAATAAGGTGGTCAACAACCAGACAACGACGGTTACCGGCACATATGCGCTTGATGCAGTGCAGGCAAACCCGAACATTGATGGAACATTGGCGAAGCAGATTTCTGATTTAAACGGCAGTTTAAAAATTGAAAAAAATCCCAATGTAACAATCGTAAACGGCGCTGGCGAAGTTTTAAATTATAAATGCGGAAACTTATCTATGATATCTATTGAGATTACTCCATCTAAAATTACACATGGTTTAATTTTAGCAACAGGAATCTATACGCCAGTAAGAAGTTTCTATTTAAGTTTTATTACTATTGATGGGCATGCCGTTCCGCTATTTTTAAATTTTAATGGCGAATTATCAATATATTATCCAAACCAGACCGTTGAATCTCCTAAGAGAATAGATGGAAGTTTCGCGTATATTTGCGCCTAAGATACTAAAACACCAACTATTATTAGTGCTGGTGGATTCGCCTAAAATTTTGCATTTTAAAGAATCATGATTTAATGTATAATCCAAAAAAATACATTATACAATCTGGTGTTCCTTGCCCAGAGTACATTTCAACCTTATCAGACTGAGTATTGAGTATGTAATTTCGAAGCATGTAATCATAATACTTATCACTGTTTGTCCATCTAATATTGGTAAATCCAATAAGAAATTTGTAACCATCAACATCAGGAAATTTATATGCATATTGATACTTCTGCGGGTAATCAGATGCTTGTATCCATGAACTAGATACACCAGACGTTCCAAAATATCCTTGCCTAGCCGTTATATAATTCTCTAAACTGCCGTTTAGGAAAGAAGCGTTGATAAGGATACAAATGTTTTGCAACAACACATTACAATATAATCAGAAAACCTAGGAAGGGAGGAAAACTATGTGGGCGAAAATTTATGGTGAACGTCGGCTTACAAGGGTTGAAGCTCGCGCAAAATCGAATACACATCGCATCGATAAGCTGGAACCAATTGTTGAGGAAATACATACAATGAGTGAAACGATGGTGCAACTCGTTGAGGAGGTAAAACATACCAACGATAATGTCTGCAATCTCGACAAGAAGATTGACAGTATGGATGCCCGCGTTGATGTAATGGAGCGTGCACCTGCCGAAGATGTCAAAAAATATAAGTCAGTAGCAGTAACTGCAATCATCAGTACGATTTCCACGGCGCTTGCTATCGGATTAATTTCGATGATTGCCCAATATATTAGATAAGAAAGAAGAGGTATTTATTATGAAGAATTGTGTATTAAAATCAAATGTTGACACTATGAAGTGGTTTAAAGCTGCAGCTATCCGGGCAGTGAAGACAATGGCGCAGACGGCAGTCGCAGTGATTGGTACTGCAGCAGTGGTGTCAGCGGTCGATTGGAAGATGGCAGTGTCGGCATCGGTGGTTGCCGGTGTGGTATCGTTACTTACCAGTGTAGCAGGAATTCCGGAAGTAGGGGAGGAATAGCATATGAAATTTAATGTACATGCCGGACATAATCCGGACGGAAAGATTGCGTGCGGCGCGTGTGGACTGATTAAGGAGTCCACCGAGGCGCGTAAGGTCAAGAAAGAAGTGATCCGGCTGCTCCGGAAAAAAGGACATAAGGTGTATGACTGTACCTGCGCCAATGGCAAGAACCAGACGGACGTATTAAAGAAGATCGTGACAAAGTGTAACAAGCATAAGGTGGATCTGGATATCTCCATCCATTTTAATAGCGGTGCAAACGATAGGAAGGGAAATGATCGGACTACCGGCACAGAGGTATATGTGTATAGCGACAAGAGTGCAGCGTATCCGGTAGCAGTGAGAATAGACAAGTCTATCGCGGCACTTGGATTCAGAGATCGCGGAGTGAAGGTGCGCACAGATCTTTATGTCCTGCATCGGACAAAATCTCCGGCGATGCTGATTGAGTGTTGCTTCGTAGACGATGCGGATGATGTTAAGTTGTATAACACCGAGAAGATGGCGGAGGCAATCGTTGAAGGCATTGTGGGGTAGAACATAGGAGGATTAGTATGACGTATTATGTAGGAGAATCATTTGATAAAGAAAAATGCAAGCAGTATAAAACAGAAAGTGGAGCTATTAAGGCGGCAGAAAAAGATAGCGCACTTATGATATGGAACGAAAACGGAGAGGTCGTGAAGTTGGAGGTACGCACACCGGAGATGCCAGAAAGCAGCACACCGGAGACGCCGGAAAGCAGCACACCGGAGACGCCGGAAAGCAGCACACCGGAGACGCCGGAGAACAAGGTAATTGTGCCTTGCGGAAAAATGTGGGTAACAGTAATCTGCGACGGATCACTCAACATCCGGAGATCACCGGATTGGGGAGATAACATTTGCGGACGAGCAACCAAAGGACAAACATATTGTGTAAAGGAAATCCATGTTGTAGATGGAAAACGAATGGTGAGAACCATTGGAGATCTTTATATCTCAGGTGATACAGCACACGTTCAGTATGAACAGACGTAAAGAATAGGAATACCCCGAAAGCATTTTGCTTTCGGGGTATTTTGAAAAAATAATTGTTAGGATTGTGTTTGTAATTTAGCAATGAGTGCGTCGCGTAGCACTTTAGAGTAATTAATACCAGCATTTTCGCAAGCGCTATTAAGCCAGGCTGGAATAGTCAAAGTTTTTTTGACTGCTTTATCATCGTAAGCTCGCGCATACTCATCGAGGTTTACACATACAAGGTTGACAAATGCAGCATTATCGTCTTTTTCTACATTAGAGATATCGCTTGCAGCAGGAAGCGGATCTCCATCTCGTAGAGAGGTAAAAAGATATTGACCGCAGGCTTCTTGAGCCATAGCGAATGCATCGGCGAGGTTATCACCATATGTGGCCAGATCATTGAGATCAGGGAAAATAACAGAATATCGTCCATCATTTTCCGGGTAAAATATAGCAGGATAAATATAATTCATATTAGAGCTCCTTTCTTTAGGTGGCAGGTCTCATTTGAGACCTGCCTGTTTTAGTATGGAGTTGACAACCCTTTGAGGAATGTCGCCTCGATGATTCGGAATTGTTACTTTTCCGGGTTTGCTTGGATGCTTGTATTGGTGATGTGATCCATTCACATCTGTAAGTCTCCAACCATCATCAAGGACAAGTTTTTCAATTTCTCGAAATCTCATTTGTATTGTTTCCTCCTTACATGATTATAATAACACGTATTACACGTATTGTCAAGAAAAACACGTGTAATACGTAAAAAGTTTTAAAAAGCAGCAAATAACATGAATAAAAAGAGATAATCGTAAAATGATTGGTTACAAATGGGTTACAAAAATAAAGAATATTATGAAAAACAATGAAACAATAAGCAGATGCTATGTTGGCTCAGGGTGTTTGCTAAATATTAGCAACTAATAATTAGTAGCAAATAAATAATTATTCAAAATGAGAAGCCCCACATGTGCGGAAGCCCGCAAACATGTGGGGTTTTACTAGTTTGCTATTTGTATAAAAAAGCAGTAAAGTAAGCGGTTTATACATGAGAAAAGGAGATAAGCTACAAGTAATATACAAACGATTTTGCATAATATACAAGGAATATTCGACTAAAATATATTTTTATAAAATAGGGTAAAAACATAGCACAGGGTAATCAATGAAATTACGATTTATTTTGAACAAGAATTTTGAAATGGAGATTGTCGGTTTATGTAAATTGTGATACACTACCAGCATGAGAAGTAATCGTGTACAGAGTGGTAGCCTCCCAGACTAGAGATAGAGGGGAGGTGGTGCTGATGGATATGTATGAAGTTTTAAGCCTGTTATTTTTAGGCGGTTCATTTCTAATCGCACTGCTTGCCTACATAGATAGGAACAACAAGCGAAAATAAATAAGCCACTCCTGTCTTGGCGGACGAGTGGCTTATTAAATAACCATTTACGAGGCTAACCACTTTGTGGGCGGTTGCTTCTCTTTATATTTATTATAGTATGAGGTGGGTAAATTTTCAAGACATAAATTTGTGGAAGTTGGATTTAGTTTATTTCAGAGTGAGATAGTAGTATACGCGTAATATACAAAAATGTTTGAAATCCCCATGAATACTGAATACCTGTGCTGAGGCTACGCTTGCACAGGGTGTTTGCTAATCGTGAATTTCTAAGATAAAGATTATATTGAGAAGTCCTGGAAATATTGAATTTCCGGGGCTTTTCTTTATGTATTGAAAGACATGTGAATTGTCAGAATATTCATAAATAGAAGATAATTTACGTTATTTTGAGGTTGTTATATACACGTGGTACACAAGTGATATACAGGTGGTATACACTTATTTTTACTGATTTTGAATGCTTTTGGAAGCATTTCATCCAGTGCTTATCAAGATGATTCAGGCTGAATATGGGTGTAATGTTTATCATCAGAAACATCATAAGTGTATCCAGCAATCAGTCTCGATTTATTGTTTTATATCTTGTTCACTTCTGCAAGAAGTTCTTCTAAAGTCTTATGGGTGTAAGTTCCCTTAGTGGTGTCGTTTTTCATACTGTGTCCCATAATCAATTTGATACATACGTCATTTGCTCCGGCGCTGTCCATGAGTGAAGCAAAGGTGTGTCTGCCATCGTGGGGCAGGTGTTTCATTTTGAGTTTTCCCATGCATGTATTAAAATTGCCGTTCATGTAGGTTCCGTAGGTGTAATGATTTCTTCATCGGAATACCTATCATGTATCTGCTCCATAGAGTTTGTCCATTCATAAACCAGACCTTCTGTTAAATCCTTGCGTATTTTAAAAGAATTGAAATAGTCATCGATGATTGCATTCACAAAATCATTGGTGCATTTGCAATATTGCATTAAATCTCCATTTTCATTAGGAATAAACGCTTCTATGGAGGACGCAGAAGGCGATGCTGAAGAAGCAACCGTTGATACATAATGGGTAAACAGAGTTGCCAGTGCGGGATTGTGTGGGAAGTATTACTCTAAGCGGAGGAAAAGGTAGTGTTTGATTTATTTGATATTTTTGAAAGGAGTTGAGATAAAATATTGGTTTAATGGTTTAATTCGTTTTAAGAAAAAATGAGGAATCTTTTAATCATTTTAAGTGCATAACCCGTTATTATATATATACAGATATTCAATGGAAAGGAGTCTGATGCGTGTTGAGTGATGACGAATTAGTGGAACAGATTCTACTTGGAAATGAAAATGCAGCAGAAGAATTGATAAAACGCTATTATACATCTATTTTACGTTACTGTAGGTGGCATTGCTCTAATCTGGAAAAAGCAGAAGACCTGACTCAGGAAACATTTTTGAGGTTGTTTAAGAATTTATCCGGATATAAAGGGAAAAAGAAATTTAAGGCTTATCTATACACGATTGCAAATCATTTATGTATTGATGAAAGTAGGAAGGTTGAGTTTTATCCATTAGAAGATGAAGAAAATATAGTGCATGAGTATAACGACATAGTTCGGCTAGAGGATAGGGCAGAGATAAGCTATTTTTTGAATTTTTTATCATCAGAACAAAGGGAAGCAGTTATTCTACGCTTTGGAGAACAACTTAGTTTTGGAGAGATTGCAAAAGTGATGGGATGCAATATGCGAACAGCACAAAGCAGGGTTCGTAATGCTTTAAAAATTATGAGAAAGGAGCAGGAAAATGAAAGATAAAAATTTGAAGGGCTATTTACAGCAATCTTTAGGAGAGGAAGTACAGCCTAAAAGATTAGAGGAAACGATTAAGCTTTGCACTGAAATTGTACGAGAACAGGAAGTGACTAGGGCAGAACCGAGGACAGGTTTCTTTCACTATCTTTCAGATGTATTTCGCTTTGAAGGTATTCCAATATTTGGTTTGCAGGCAGTAACGTTATTTATAGTTTGTTTAACAATTGCCAGCATTGCAGACGTGCCAAAGAATATACCAATTTTTATGCCGCTGTTTGTATTGGCTATCATGCCAGCAATTTTTAAAAGCCAGTATTATGGAATGAGCGAGATTGAAGCGGTAACAAGAGCTTCTGGTGCCCAAATCACGTTAGCAAAGCTGGTTTTGGCTGGGGCTGCTAATTTGGTGTGTATAACAATTCTTTTGTGTATGGAAGTTTATTTGCAAAATTCTTATAAAGAGATTGGACAGATGGTCCTATACTGCCTGGTTCCGTACTTAGTGTGTATGGTTGCGTTGCTGCGTTTGATCCGTTTGCAAAAGAAACAGAGTTTACAGATATGTGCGATTGTAATGCTGGGTTCCTGCATTTGTTGGGGTATGTCAGCAAGAATATTGCCATGGTTATATGAAACATCAGCAGTGGGGGTGTGGATTGTTACATTTTTGATTTTTGCTATGTTCTTTATAAATGAAATCCATTATATTGCAGAGATGAGAAAGGAAGGAAAAATGTATGGAATTGTCGCTTGATCGTTTAACAAAACAGTATGGCAGGAAAATAGCGGTAGATTGTGTTAGTGCAACCTTAAAGCCGGGAGTATATGGTCTTTTGGGGGCTAACGGTGCAGGTAAAACAACATTGATGCGTATGCTATGTGCTGTTTTGGAGTCAACCTCAGGGGAGGTATTGCTGGATGGAAAAGAAGTAACTTCGATGGGGGCAGATTACCGGAATGTGTTGGGTTATTTACCACAGGATTTTGGATATTATCCAAATTATACTGCGGTGGAGTTCTTAATGTATATTGCAGCACTGAAAGGAATACCGAAGAATGTTGCAAAAAAACGTGTGACTGAATTGTTGGAAGTGGTTGATTTAAGCCATGTGGCAAACAAAAAAGTAAAAACTTTTTCCGGTGGTATGAAACAAAGAGTAGGAATTGCACAGGCGTTACTTAATAATCCGAAAATTTTGATTTTGGATGAGCCGACTGCAGGACTTGATCCGAAAGAGCGTGTCCGTTTTCGTAATCTGCTCTCAGAGTATGCAGGCGATAAAATTGTAATTCTTTCCACACATATTGTATCGGATATAGAAGCAATAGCAGATGAAGTGCTATTGATGAAAAAAGGAAAATTTGTATTGCAGGGTACGGTTCCTGAGTTGATTCACAAGGCAAATGGTAAGGTTTGGGAGCTTTCTGTTTCTCCACAAGAAGCTAGACAATGGCAGACAAAAACAACGGTTGCTAATTTACGGCACGAAGGAAAAGAAATTATATTGCGTATTATTTCAGACAATATGCCTAGTGAGCGAGCGGTGCCTTGTGAAGCTACATTGGAAGATCTTTATTTATTTTATTTTCCCACAGAGGAAGGAGTGAAATAGAATGGAACTATTTTGGTTAGAGCATAAAAAGTTATGGCGAAAGAAAATTGTTAAAATATGTGTGTTGTTGTGTTTTGTTTATTCTATAATTTTTGGAAGCATACTTTCGTTTCAATGGTTCGGTTTTGGCAGTTCAGATGACTATACAAGTGCTTTTGGCAATAATTTTGATGGATATACAGTAATAAAGGATAGTCAGGGATATGCACTTTCATTTGGTGGAGAATTGACGGATGAAACCTTGCAGAAAATAGTAAGTGATTATCAGCAAATGGAAGTTGACGGTATGGAGGAAGAACTGGAAAAGACAGACTGGCAGATAGTTAATAGTTGGCTCGGAACATTGTATCCGGAGCTTCGAGATACCAGTAATTATAAAACGATGATAAGCTATGTTGATCCGGATAAGTTAACGGGCTTCTATGAAAGAAGACAACAGGTGCTTGATGAGTTTTTGGAGGTCAGTGATCAGGTAGGAGCTGAAAAAGAGTTTTTACATCAGATAGAGAGAAAGGTAGAAAAACCATTTCGTTATGAGTGGGTAGAAGGCTGGTCAACGCTTCTTGGTAGTATGGTTGCGGATCTGGGAGTTGTGATGGCTTTGTTTCTCGGTATTGTTTTATCCTCTTTATTTGCGGGCGAATGGCATGATAATACAAGCACACTAGTATTGACGACTCGAAATGGTTGGGGGAAAATCGCTCTTGCCAAAATTCTTACTGGTTTAGCGTTTACAGTGGAGTTATTTGCATTACTTACTGTTTCAAGTGTTATATCACAGTTGTTTTTTATGGGAACTGCCGGATGGGATATGCCGATTCAGAATATCAAGCTGATTGCTGTTGCACCTATGAATATGCTGCAGGCAGAAATTTATGAATATGCTTTTGTACTGCTTGGAGCAATAGGTTTTGCCGGAATTGTTATGTTTATATCAGCGGCTGTAAAAAATAATGTACTTACCTTACTGCTTAGTCTGACTGTTGTATATGGACCAATGATGATTGCAGAATATCTTCCTTATGGGATGCAAAAAGCATTGGATTTAATACCATTGGTAGGAAGTTCAACAGATATTTTTAGAACTAATACTTTTCGTATTTTTGGGAAGCTTATCTGGTCACCATATCTACTTATTACTATTCCTGTCTTGATTGGTATTCTATGTATGCCATTCGCTATAAAGAGCTGGTCAAGAAGGATGAAGGCATAAATAACAATATGGCAAAGAAAAGAGATAAAAAAAATAAGTTGCGAGGGAAATGGTTGAGAGGAATTATCATAGTTTACTTGCTTTTGATACTATGTAATCTATTTCACGAATTTCCTTCAAGATTAGGGAATTTACATAGTATTCCGGTTTCGGAGGAGTGGTATTTAATTGTAGTAAACCGTTGGAATGAAATACCGGAAGATTATAGAGTGGAATTAACAGAATTATCGAATGGTCAAAAGGTGGATAGCAGGATATATCCGTATTTACAAGAAAAAATAAAACATCAAGATAAAGATACTATTATCAAAATGGATCTTGGGAATTGTGTAAATAAACTTGAAGGACAAATAAAAACTATTGCAAAAGCATCTATCTGGATTGGCAATGATGAAATCATGAAAGCCGCCAAGGAGTTACAGACCTTTAAGAATACTGCTGAGAAGAAGCTCCCTGATAAGGATATTGAAGAATTTCATTAAACAGTTATTCCAAGAATATAATAAAACGTATGCCTGTGGAGAGCCTGCAGACATACGTTTTATTAATTAATTTATCGCTATTTCATAGATATCTGCCATATCAAGTACATATTCTTCAAAATCAGCCCAGCCATCATATAATATATCAGAACGTAAAGTAATTGTTTTATGATCGTGTGTTGTAAAGATGAATTTTTGTTTCTTTTTCTTATAGCGGTATTTTATCGTTTGAATCTGTGACCATGTAACTTTTTCTTTTTTAAAGAAGCTCACATGGTAGATAAAAAGTTTTGTATAGAATACTTTTTGACAGGTATATCTGAAAAAGCAATAAATGGAGACAAGATACATAAATATGATATAAACAATACCCGTTGTCAGACCTCCATTGTGATAACTTTCAATGAGAGTTTCTCTCTCATCCTGATACCATAAGTATAAAAGTGCAATAAGCATCAGAGTAAGCAGAAATGTACAAACATAAATCATATAGTAAGCAGCACTGCATTTGAGCGTTTTATATTCACTGCCAAGATCGGTTCCAACACGATTCTTAATCCTCCAGTTTCTGTTCTCAATGTGTTCCAAAGCAGTTACACCTAATAACAGTATAGTATGAATGACCAGGCAGACGCCTGTTTTTGTCAAAACTTCAGGAATATACTGCATATCTCCCATCAGAAAGGCAATGACCGCATATATCATATTTCCACCCAGGAATCCAAGCAGCATTACCTTAATAACCATACTGTTGGAAGTGTCATTTTTTTTGGTACTTTTCTTTTTATTTATCATATGATCACCTTATATCATTCGCCGTTCGGGATGAGCATGAAAGCATGTTCCCCCTCACTAACGCTCATTATATCTTGCGTTACATAAAAGAAGTGTAACATGTTATAATTTGACTTGCAAGCAGTATTATCTGCATATTCCGCAAAAACAGAGCACTCGCTCCGCATGAGCGGAGCACTGTTCCGCCAGGAACGGATCATTGCCCTGTTGGTTAATAAAGTTACTTGCTTTCTACACGTCTATCGCGACCTGGAAAGTCTAATCGATATGCTTTAGAGGTCATGCGGCTGAGACATGCATCTGCATATGTGTTATCACCAAACAATTGGTACCAGCTCGCTACTGGCATCTGCGAGATGATGACTGTTGATTTTCGGCAATCTCTAGCTTCGATGATTTCAAAGAGATCACGGCACTTGTCGAGGTTTAAGTCCATCAATCCCAAATCATCTATAACAAGAAGATCATAACCGGCCATCTTGTTTGAATACTCATAGTAATTATCTTCACTATGCGCATGGGCGGATTCTTGAAGCAGATAATTCGCACGGATATATTTAACAGTCCTCATTTGATGTAGTGCTGTGACACAAAGTGCACATGCAACATATGTTTTGCCAGCTCCTGCCCCACCTGTAATCAAAAGATTGTTCGGTTCATCGATCCAATCACCTTTGGCCAGTAATTCAATGACATGTGTGTTTAACTGCCTCTCTGGATCATAAAGAGAACTATCAAGGTCAGCTGCCGGATATTTTAGTGTTGCTTGTTTTAAGAGCCGATTGAACTTCTTGTTTTCTCTCCCTGACCACTCATGGTTGATGATTTCAGAGAACCTTGTTTCAAAGCTCTCTAATCCCGAATTCGGATTCATAAGTTGGTTTTCAAAAGCTTCTGCCATGCCGGACATACGCATCTTATAGAGTTTGTCCATAAGAAGATTTTGATCCTTTGTAAGTTTGTCGTTATAATTGTATTCTTTCTGTCTGTATGCCATAATCATTCACCTTTACTTGTAGTAATCCTTTCCTCTGATGTTTTCATGAGATGGAAGTGATTCCGGTGATGATTCTGGATGCTCATCGCACTCCATCTTTTTAAGCACCTGCCTGTACGTCGAGTAGCGACAGGAGTTCATTTCAATGCATTTACGAGCGGCTTCTTCTGCAATGCCTTTAGGGATTGCTTTTACTCGATGTAGTATCCCGGCACATGCATTGAATGCTTGCTCTTCGTGCTTAGAAGATTTTAGGATTCGATCAATCAATTCCGACATGGAAGGACCGAACACAGACGCCCAGCGCCTGTAATAGTTTCCATCTTTCGAATTGATTTCCTGATAATAAAGGTGTTCCGGAGGCATATGCTCATCCGTAGTTATGTACAACGGAAAATCCTTATAAGATCTTCTATGAGTGCAGATCAGACGATTGTACTGATCACAGATACGAATCTCAGAAGATGTGGCCTTAAGGATTGCTGGTTTTCCGCAGTAAGTATACAATACAGAGTAGTAGTGGCCGTCATAATCGATGTGATAATTATTAGGCACCTTCAGTACTGCTTTGTAATCACAAGTTGTGTATTCTCCGCCTGGCAGTGGTTTCATACATGGTTTGTCATACTTGATAAACATTTCTTGTCTGGAAAAAGCTTGATTCTGAAAAGGTCTCGCATTGAGGACGGCTACTATCTTTTTGATATCAGCATTCAAATCCTCAAAGGATGTGTAAATCTTTTCTTTTAACTTTTCTATAAGATGTGTTTCAAGGTAACGCACATGATTCTCGACCGTCGGCTTTCCCTTAGGCTTACGAGCCGGTGGTGGGAGCACAATCGTATCATAGAAGTCTTCCAGATCAGAGAAGGTTGACTGTAATACAAGATCATCTTTTGTATGCTTCGTAACAGCTGTTTTTAGATTATCCGGGACAAAATGTTTAGCAACTGCACCATAGAAGGATACCGCATGTACACAGCCTTCGATAAAACAAGGAAGTTTTTCATTTGGAAATGCCTCTGCATAGATCATACTGCTCACGCCTAATGTTGTGGCAAAGATATGAACTCTCATGATTTCACCGGTTGTAACATCCGTCAGAAGTCCAGGCTGGTCGCCAACCCAGTCGATGTACATTTTTTCACCAGGCTTGCGATGTACCGCCATTGAAATTTTTGTGCCACCATAGTTTTCCTGAACAAAACGTTGATAGTATTCATAGAACTGAGATTTTTCATATCCATCTGGATTCTTTTCTTTGTAGTCCAGCCAACAGAATGAAATATTTACTCTACTGTTTGGGGCATGAATACGATCATAGTAATACTGAAAATCTGGAAGTGGAACTTCTTTGCGTTGAAGATTTTTCTGTGGGTAAAAGAGGTTCTCTACTTTTGCTAGCGGAATCGGTGATCCGATGAAGCGGAATTTGCATGCCATAATTATGATCTCCTTCCTATGTACGTTTTGTCTGGATAAACAAATCATAATAGAAGATCTGATATTTTTTAATTACCATATATGAAAAACAGTCAAAGCCGTAAGTATTCCATCTCCGGTCGTCGCATGCTTACTGAAAATGATATGTCCGGACTGCTCTCCGCCGAGCACACCAAGCGCATCAAACACCCTCTAGCCAGATAAATCACGGACTACATCCAGCCCATGATTTCTACTGCTTTATAAAAAG
>OGGT01000183.1_pt1 | contig 41079 bp, 30 predicted proteins | sample 1571311 | NCBI WGS metagenome assembly OGGT01 (sample SAMEA2581931, study PRJEB24529) | metagenome | biome: Human gut stool | place: China | collected 2011
GTATTTCATGTACCATTTGATGAAGTGACAGACCTGCAGCGACGCAATGCCAAGGCAGTCAATTTCGGGATTGTATATGGAATCAGTTCGTTTGGACTGAGTCAGGATTTAAGCATCAGCAAAAAAGAAGCTGCAGAGTATATTGAACGGTACTTTGAAACTTATCCAAAGATCAAGACGTTTTTAGATGGGCTTGTGGCAGAGGCAAAAGAAAAAGGCTATGTAACGACGATGTTTGGAAGAAGACGTCCGGTACCGGAACTTTCAAGCAGCAATTTTATGCAGCGTTCCTTTGGAGAACGTGTTGCCATGAACTCACCGATTCAGGGAACTGCGGCAGATATCATCAAGATCGCAATGATACGCGTGCATGACAGACTGTTAAAAGAAAATCTAAAGTCACGCCTGATCTTAACCGTGCATGATGAGCTTTTAGTGGAGACGGCGATCGAAGAAGAGGATGCGGTTCGAAAGATTCTCGAGGAAGAGATGCATGGAGCGGCAGATCTTGCGGTCACACTTGAAATTGATGCACATGTCGGCAAAAACTGGTATGAGGCAAAATAAAGATCTGTCATCATTTATGAGGGATGATGCGTTGGACTGCATATGTCCGGATGGTACGAGAGAAAAAATGGATGCGGGGAGCATGGAACGGATGAAATTTATCGGAATTACCGGCGGCGTCGGTGCGGGAAAATCAGAAATACTTCATTATCTTGAAACAAAAGATGGTGTAAAAGTCATGTTGGCGGATGAAATCGCGCATGAGCTGATGCTGCCCGGGACAGAATGTTATCAGAAATTAAAAGACATGTTTTCGGATGAGGATATCTGGAATGAAGATGGTTCGTTTGACCGGAAAAAGTTAGCAACAGTCATCTTTTCAGATGAAAAAAAACGGGATGCATTAAACGGAATCGTACATCCGGCAGTCAAAAAATATATCAGAACTGTTGCGGATACAGAGCGGGAAAATGGAGTGCTGAAAATCCTGGTTTTAGAGGCAGCATTGCTGATTGAAGAACATTATGATGAAATTTGTGACGAACTTTGGTATATTTATACCAGAGAGGATATAAGAAAAGAACGCCTTATGAGATCGCGCGGATATTCCCTGGAGAAAGTACAGCAGATTTTTGACAGTCAGTTACAGGAAGCGGTTTACCGGAAACACTGTAAAGTGGTGATCGATAATAATGGAACGGTGGAAGATGCCATAAGGCAGATTGATTTGGCAATCACAAATATGGAAAATGAGTAGGAGATACTGCAGATGAGCGACGGAAAAGACATGGAACAGCCATTGGTGTTCGGACTTGATATTGGAACGAGAAATGTGGTAGGAACGGTAGGTTACCGTACCGAAGATCAGTTTATCGTTACTGCTCAGTATATCATGCAGCATGATACGAGAGCAATGTTAGATGGACAGATCCACGATATCGGGCGTGTATCAGGGACGATAAGAAAAGTAAAAGAACAGCTGGAAAAACAGATCGGGAAAACGCTGACGGAGGTATGTATCGCTGCCGCAGGCCGTGTGCTTAAGACAGTTACAACGAGTATCAGTTACGATTATCCGGAGGAGAGCGTAGTTACCGGGGAAGACATTCATACACTGGATCTGCTTGGAATTGAGAAAGCGCAGAAAATTTTACAGGAAATGAATGATACCAACTACAAGTTCTACTGTGTTGGATATTCCGTGGTCAAATACTTCTTAAATGATGAACCGTTTTCAAACATTGAATCCCACAAAGCGGACCGTATCGGCGAAGACATCATTGTAACGTTTCTGCCGGAGGATGTAGTGGATGGACTTTATGCAGCCGTAAATCAGGCTGGGCTTGAAGTGGCGAATCTGACATTGGAGCCTATTGCGGCGATCAACGTCGCAATTCCGGAAAGTTATCGTCTGCTGAATATCGCTTTAGTCGATATCGGAGCGGGAACATCCGATATTTCCATCACCAAAGACGGAAGCATCATTGCCTATGGTATGATCCCTCTTGCCGGAGATGAATTAACGGAACTGATCGTGCAGAATTATCTGGTTGATTTTAAAACGGCTGAATATATCAAGCTGCAGAGTACAACAGAAGAGGAGATCACTTATAAAGATATCATGCTGATCGAGCATAAGATTCCGGCAAAAGAAGTGTGGGAACTGACTGCACCGGTAGTGGATGAGATGACGACTGCGGTAGCTGCGAAAATCAAAGAATTGAATGGCGACCAGACTGTCAGCGCAGCATTTATCGTTGGCGGTGGCGGTAAGATCCATGGTTATACGAAAATGCTTGCAGAGAAATTAGATCTTCCGGACGTACGAGTGGCACTGCGTGGTGAAGAAGTATTGCAGGAAGTGGTATTTGAACAGCAGGATATCAAGAAGGATCCATTGCTTGTTACGCCGATTGGAATCTGTCTGAATTATTATGAACAGAGAAACGGATTTATTATGGTGCGTTTCAATGGAGAGCGCCTCAAATTATATGATAATGATGGATTAACGATCGTGGATGCCGCATTGCAGGCAGGTTTTCCGAATGAGGATCTTTTCCCGAAACGTGGACCGGAACTTACATTTTTTGTAAATGGAGCAAAACGTATCATTCGTGGAGAGCAGGGAGAGTCAGCAGCAGTTTATATGAATGACAGACCAACAAATCTCAATGCGGCATTAGAGCCGAATTGTGAGATTATCATTGAGCCATCTACGGCTGGCAAGCCGGCAACCTGCACATTAGATCAGTTAGAGGAATATACGACAGATTCCGTAGCCTTTGTGGTTAATGGAAATATTATAAGATGCCCGAAATTCTTAGAGGTCAACGGTAAATTAGAGTTTCCTTCCTACCAGATCCAGGAGGGAGACCAGGTAGAAACAAGAAGCTTTTACACAGTAGGCCAGCTTGCAGAATTTATGGATGTGGAAGTGAATGTGGAGCATGTGATTCTGGTAAACAACCGTCGTGCAACGCTCGACTCACTGATCTATGAAAACTTTACAATCGAGTGGACAGTGCGTTCCTATGGCAAACCGTCCTTTCAGCCGGTAGAGCAGGAAGAAGTTCAAACACCGACTGTCGGGGAATATAAGGAAGAAGAGATACCGGATATTGTGGACACGGAAATGAGCGCAGAGGCAGATGGCGCAGAAGTTCAGAATCCTGAAGTACACAATGCTGTGACTGCGGAGGATACAGACGATGCCGGCAATGCGGGCGCAAAAGAAAAGGATTCTGCAGTTACAGATGATGCCGCTACGGTAGAGGAGAGCAAAACGATTACAGACAGTACAGCAGGCGTTAATGGATCTGTTGCAGGAGAGAATGCAGCAGGCATGGATGAAACAGATGTAACAGAGGAGAATGCTGACGGCATGGCTGAAGCAGTGAAAAAAGTTACAGCAGAAGAAAACAGTTCGCCAGCTGCAGAGGAAGACGGCAGCATGGTTCTGGTATACATCAACGGCCAGCCGGGAAAACTTACCGGAAAACCACAGTATATATTTGTAGATATTTTTGATTTCTACGAATTTGATCTTACTGCCTCAAATGGCAGAGCAATCATTACCAATTTAAATGGTGAGAATGCATCGTATTCTGCAGTCTTAAAGACCGGAGATACAATCGAACTTAGATGGAAAGAGAATTAAAAAAATGGAATTATGCAGCATAGCAAGCGGCAGCAGTGGAAACTGTATCTGTGTGGGATCAGATGAAAATCATGTACTCATCGATGCGGGGATCAGTGGAAAACGAATTGAAAACGGACTCAATTCGATCGATTTGAAAACAGAAGAGATGCAGGGGGTTCTTGTAACTCATGAACACATCGATCATATTTCTGGACTTGGCGTGATCGCCAGGCGTTACGGACTTCCGATTTATGCCACGCAGGGTACGATAGATGCTATTTTAAATACAAAGTCAGTCGGCAAAATAGAGGAATCTTTATTTCATGCGATCACGCCGGATCAGCCTTTTGAAATCGGGGATCTTTTGATTGAACCGATTTCAATCTCACATGATGCGGCAGATCCGGTGGCCTATAAGATAAAAAATGAGGAGAAAACGGCGGCGGTAGTGACGGATCTTGGCACATATGATGAAAACATGATTGATAAAATAAAAAATCTGGATGTGCTTTTACTGGAAGCAAATCATGATGTACATATGCTGCAGGTTGGAAGTTATCCGTATCCGTTAAAACAGAGAATTCTTGGGAAAAAAGGACATCTCTCTAACGAACTGTCCGGTCAGCTTTTGGGAGAAGTGCTCCATGACCATTTCAATACGGTTATTTTAGGGCATCTCAGTAAGGAAAATAATTATGCAGAACTTGCATATGAGACTGTCCGGTTAGAGGTGACGATGGGAGAAAATCCATATAAAGGCGATGATTTCCCAATGTATGTGGCAAAGCGGGACGCGCCGTCGGAGAGAATCATTTTTTAGTTTATGATAATAGAATGTTCGCGAAACACGTATTCTATTATATATGACAATATTTTTTTACAGAGTGTGGCCGCTTATGAAGCTTAGTAGAAAAAGTTATAAATGTGCATCTATTTAACAGTGGAAATTATAAAACATGTATGATATGATGATTGATAATAGATTTGCGCTGATTTAGTAAAGCAGAAAAGTGAGGAGAGCAGAGATGGAGAACACAGCAGACAAGACAATTATTACAGTAGTGGGTAAAGATACGGTTGGTATCATTGCAAAAGTATGTACTTATCTTTCCGAAAATGGCGTCAATGTACTTGATATTTCACAGACAATCGTTTCCGGATATTTCAATATGATGATGATCGTTGACATGAATAAATCAACCAGATCATTTGTGGATTGTCAGAAAGATCTCGATGAGATCGGTGCACAGATCGGTGTATCCATCAAGTGCCAGAAAGCTGAGATTTTTGAAAAAATGCATCGTATTTAGAGAGGAAAGCGGCAATGATTAATATATTTGAAGTAAAAGAGACCAACAACATGGTGGAACATGAAAACCTTGATGTCCGCACCATTACGATCGGTATCAGCCTGCTTTCATGCATTGATTCCGATTTGAAAAAATTAAATGAGAACATTTATAACCGTATCACATCAGTTGCCAAAGATCTTGCAAAAGTTGCAGGGGAGATCGAAGCTGAATACGGTATCCCAATTGTCAACAAACGTATTTCCGTTACTCCGATTGCACTGATCGGTGGTGCAGCCTGCAAGACACCGGAAGATTTTGCAACGATCGCAGATACAATGGACCGTGCTGCAGAAGCAATCGGTGCAGATCTGATCGGCGGTTATTCCGCACTGGTATCAAAAGGCATGACAAAAGCAGATGAGATGCTGATCCGTTCTATCCCGATAGCACTTTGCCGGACGAACCGTGTCTGCAGTTCCGTAAACCTTGCGTCCACAAAGACCGGTATCAATATGGATGCGGTGCGTCTGATGGGAGAGATTTTGTTGGAGGTTGCAGAGCGCTCAAAAGACCGTGATTCTGTGGATTGTATGAAGCTGGTTGTATTCTGCAACGCACCGGATGACAACCCGTTTATGGCAGGAGCTTTCCACGGTGTGACAGAGGCTGATGCAGTGATCAACGTCGGAGTCAGCGGACCGGGTGTTGTAAAAAATGCGCTGGAAAAAGTACGTGGAGAGAATTTTGAGGTTCTCTGTGAGACGATCAAAAAGACGGCATTTAAGGTTACCCGTGTTGGCCAGCTGGTGGCACAGGAGGCATCTAAGATGTTAAACATTCCGTTTGGTATCGTGGATCTTTCCCTGGCACCGACTCCGGCAATCGGAGACAGTGTTGCGGATATTCTCTGTGAGTGCGGTCTGGAGTATGCAGGTGCACCGGGAACCACTGCAGCACTTGCCATGCTCAATGATCAGGTAAAGAAGGGCGGCGTGATGGCTTCTTCTTATGTGGGTGGTTTAAGTGGTGCTTTTATTCCGGTCAGCGAGGATCAGGGGATGATCAACGCGGTAGAGGCAGGCGCAATTTCCCTTGAAAAATTAGAGGCAATGACCTGTGTATGTTCGGTAGGTCTGGATATGATCGCCATCCCGGGAGATACAAAGGCAACAACCATTTCCGGAATGATTGCAGACGAGATGGCAATCGGAATGGTGAACCAGAAGACAACCGCTGCACGTCTGATTCCGGCTGTGGGAAAAGGTGTGGGAGACAGAGTGGAATTTGGAGGATTGTTTGGATATGCCCCGGTTATGCCGGTAAACAAATACTCCTGTGATGACTTTATCAACCGTACAGGACGTATTCCGGCTCCGATCCATTCTTTTAAAAATTAGTAGATAAAAAACAGAAGTAAAAAATTTGGAGCAGATTTATGATAGCATATGAAAAATTACCGCTGGACAATGAAGTGAAGGCAGCTTTAGAAGGACTTGAGATTGAATATGTGTTCCAGCCGATCTTTTATAAAGATTGTGTGAGAATATATGCATATGAAGCGTTGATGAGACCAAAGAAGATGACGGTGGGGCAGCTGATTGATGAATTTGCCAGGGATGAGAAACTGCATATACTGGAAGTTGCCACTTTTTTTGGTGCAACACAGGCGTATATTGAGCGGGGATATCAGGAATATCTCTGTATCAATTCTTTCCCATCGGAAAGTTTTACGGAGAATGAGGCAGAAGCATTTGATACTTATTTTGGAAACCAGAAAGGAAAAAGGATCATTGAGATTTTAGAGTATCCGAAAGTTTCCCTGCGCGAGTGGGTCAGAAAAAGTGAAATGGTCCAGAATAAGCACTGGAAGGTATCGCTGGATGATTTTGGCATGGGTGAAAACAATATGAATGCCGTATATCTGTATACACCGGATATCGTAAAACTGGACCGCTCCCTGATCTGTGGAATTGACAACGATGCCAGAAAACAGGAGAACGTCCGTACATATCTGGAAAGTTTCCATGAAAGAGGAATGCAGGTGCTTGCGGAAGGTGTGGAGACAAGAGAAGAGTGTGATTTTTTACGGTCTTTGGGAGTGGATCTGTTTCAGGGATACTATCTGGCTATGCCGGCATAAATACAAAAAGAGAGCGTGCGAAAGCACGTTCTTTTTTAAAAAAATAAATTATCTGAAAAAACATAATAAAACAGACAATTATGAGAAATGTAAAGGAAAAATAAAAAGAAATAAAAAAACAGGTTGACATAATGTAAAATGCGTGTTATATTTAAGACAACAAAAAACAAGCAGCCATCACGAAGGGTGACGAGAAAGCCCTGGACGTGAAATCTAATGTAAGGAGGTACAGTCCAAAGGGAACATAAGCCATTGGCAGGGAGCAACCAAACACAGGTCATCAGGCTTCACTTGATGAAAGAATAAACATTCGGGAATGGAAACCAGTGACAGAGTACAAAAGAGAGCGGACAAAGAGGAACGGATAAAAGGTGATTTGTCCAGAACGTCATTTCGGTAAACAAAAGAAGAATGGATATAGAACAAAAGATGAAGTGAGGAGCAGTCCAATGGAGTGTGAAAATCATTAGGCGTCATCAGAAGTATCTGATGGCGCCTTTTGTTGTGCATGAATAAGAATTATCCACGGGTTTTGGAAATAACATGACCAAAGATAATCCAGTGGGACATCTCCGATGCGTTATTACTGTCGATATAAAACGTCTGTCCGTAATAGGTGAGAGGTTCTAAGCACCAGGGATCTGTCTGGCGAAGGCGGCGGATGTAAAGAAGACCGGTCACTTTGTTAATAAAAATACCGGTGTCGCCATCACGTATGGGATTCCGCGCGATTAATAAAATATCATTTGCATGATAGACAGGGGACATATGATCACTTGTGACAAGAAGTGCACAATCAATCTGGTTTCCATAGCGTTTGCGGTATCCGGAAATATTGATTTTTTCGAGAGAACAGGAATCATACACCATTCCATCGTGCATGTTTCCACTTGGAATGATCATAGTGGTATAGTCCTCGCGGGAAACCGATGGAACCGTTTCCAGATTTCTGGCAAAATCGAATTCAAACTGTACAAGGGATTCAATAAAATGTAACTGTGTAGGCGAAAGACTGCGCATGCGGTCATAGGTCTGGAATAAATCAGAGGATTCGCCACATAATTCATAGAACATCTTTCCGGTAAGCTGGCTGAGCTTATATACGTTATAGACATCGACTTTTCCGGTATCCCCATTGGCAAGTCTTTTGTACGAGGAAAGGGACATATCCAGTGCTTTTGCCATATCCTGCTGTGAATAGCCGAGTTTAAAGCGCTCTCTTTCCAGATTTGTTCCAAGATTTCTGGATAATTGTTCGCGTGTCAGCATGAACCATCACCTCCGAATGAAATATCAAATTTATTATAATAATAAACGTTAAAAAGGTCAAATGACATATCGCGTTTCCGGATAAGGACCATTTCTGACCCCTGACCGACAAAAGTCGCCGGAAATATAAAAAAATTTAGCCCCGAATTGAGAAAATAGGAAAGATATAATCAATATGTAAATAAAAAGTCAAATTCAGTCAAAATAAAAAGAAAGGGGAAAGACGAAAGGTATAGGATAAATACATAAAAGGGAACTGATGCGTCCGGCATACAGTTCTTTTTTTGTTTTTTATGTGAACGAGTGCACAAAAGCAGGAAATTATGGTAAACTGTTTCATAGGAATAATGAGCGGATGTATGCTCATGAAAAGGGGTATTATAAGTGGAAAAACAACGGTTACATTATTATGAACAGCTTGCAGAACTGTATCCGACGATTGGAAAAGCATCTACGGAAATTATCAATCTGCAGTCTATTTTATATCTGCCAAAAGGCACGGAACATTTTTTGTCGGATATACATGGGGAATTTAAAGCATTTTCCCACGTATTGAGAAACGGGTCTGGAGCCGTCCGCAAAAAGATTGATGACGTATTCGGGCATACGTTAAGTACGGCAGATAAGATGTCTCTGGCAACACTGATTTATTATCCACAGAAAAAAATCGAGCTGGTGCGTCAGACCGAGGACGATATCGAGAACTGGTATAAGATCACACTGTACCGGCTGATCGAGGTGTGTAAGACAGTATCTTCCAAATACACCAGATCCAAAGTGCGCAAGGCGCTGCCGGAGGATTATGCGTATGTAATCGAGGAACTGATTACGGAAAAGCAGGAGGTTTTGAATAAAGAGGCCTATTACGAGGCAATTATCAACACCATTCTGGAACTTGGGCAGGCAGATAATTTTATTGTGGCACTGGCGGAACTGGTGCAGAGGCTGGTCATTGATCATCTGCATATTCTCGGGGATGTGTATGACCGCGGTCCGTCACCGGACCGGATTATGGATCAGCTGGAACAATATCATTCGTTTGATATCCAGTGGGGGAATCACGATATGGTATGGATGGGGGCAGCAGCCGGGCAGCTTGCCTGCATTGCATCTGTGATCCGGACAAGTATCCGGTATGGGAATCTGGATCTGATTGAGGATGGTTATGGCATCAATATGGTTCCGCTTGCAACATTTGCCATGGATGCTTACCGCGATGATCCGTGCAGACAGTTTATACTGAAAGATTCCACGGATGAGGAACGCAGCAAGAAAGAAACGCTGATGAACCGGAAAATGCATAAGGCAATTGCCATCATAAGGTTTAAACTGGAAGGACAGCTGATCCACAAATGGCCGGAGTATGGTATGGAAAACCGCTGTCTGCTGCACCGTATTAATTACGAGAACAAAACAGTGGAAATTGATGGAAAAACCTATGACATGCTGGATACCAGTTTTCCTACCATTGATCCGGAACATCCGTATGATCTGACACCTGAGGAACAGGAAGTCATGAACCGGCTGCGCACCTCGTTTATACACTGTGAGAAACTGCAGCGCCATGTGCGGCTTCTGCTAAAACGGGGCAGCATGTATAAAGTCTACAACGGAAATCTGCTTTATCATGGATGTGTGCCGCTGAATCCGGATGGGACATTTAAGAAAGTAAATGTATATGGCAGGGAATACAGCGGAAAAGCACTCTATGATGTGCTGGAATCCTATGTCCGCAAGGCATTTTTCTCTCTGGATGAAAAAGAGAGGGAAAAAGGAAGGGATATCATGTGGTATATCTGGACGGCACCGGATTCTCCTTTGTACGGACGGAGTAAGATGGCAACGTTTGAGCGGTATTTTCTTGCGGACAAGTCCATGCATCATGAGAGTAAGAATGCGTATTATCATTTGTTTGACAAAGAGGAAACGGCAGATAATATACTTAAAGAATTCGGGCTGACGGGGGATTTTGTGCATATCATCAATGGTCATGTACCGGTAGAGCGCATTGCCGGTGAAAATCCGGTCAAGTGTAACGGAAAACTGATCCTGATCGACGGTGGATTTTCAAAAACATACCGGAGAAAAACGGGAATTGCAGGATATACACTGACGTACAATTCTTATGGACTGACGCTTTCTGCCCATGAACCGTTTGACTGGTCAAACGAGGCGGTAAGAGATGAACTGGATATTGTATCGCATCAGGAAGCAGTGGAATACCGGGATAAACGTATTCTGGTGGGTGATACAGACGTTGGTAAGCGCATGATGATCCGCATTGAGGAACTGAAAAAACTGATTCAGGCATATCAGGACGGCGAAATCGCCGAACGGGATGCCAGCAGTGCTTATAAATGGTAGAGGATAAGTTATGTATCAGGTAGAAGGCTACGCATTTGAAACAAAAGAACAGGAACATACAGCAAAACATGAGGTAGAGATCATCGGGTATATCCGGAAAAATACGAGAATGGATGATCCGGATATTGTGCTGGCGTTATATAACAAACTGGTGTTAAAAGAAATTTTTGTCACGCCGGTCGGATATGATTTTTTGCACAGGCTTCAGGAATATCTGTATACCATTCCCTATATCCGGAGAGAAGATATTTTTCCGATCACGGTGTATGAACCGGAAGGAATGGTTTCAAAAGAAAAAAGAAGCAAAGAGGAAATAAAGCAGAAGAAAAAAAGACAGAAAAACAAAGAGCATGTGGTCAGTAAAAACCGCCGGAAGAAGAACCGGGATTATCAGAAACTGTTTCACATCAGTACATTTTTCGCAGTTGTTTTTGCACTTGGCATCATTGGGATGCTTGTGATTACGTGGCTCAGCGAGGATAATGTGACGATTTTAAACTATGAAAATAAGGTGATTGATAAATACGAAATCTGGGAAAAACAGCTGGATGAACGGGAAAGCCAGCTTGAGGAGAGGGAATTGAGACTGACGGAACAGGAGGCAGAATAGAGATGGAAAAAGTGAAGATCCTTGTGGTAGATGATGAGAGCCGGATGAGGAAGCTGGTGCGGGATTTTTTGACCCGGCAGAACTATGAAGTCTTAGAAGCAGCAGATGGAGAGGAAGCACTGGATATTTTTTATAAAGACAAAGCGATCGCTTTGCTGATTCTGGATGTGATGATGCCAAAGATGAACGGCTGGGAAGTCTGCAGGGAAATCCGTCAGACATCCAAAGTCCCGATCATCATGCTCACGGCCAAAAGTGATGAGAGTGATGAACTTATGGGATTTGACCTTGGAGTTGATGAATATATAACCAAACCGTTTTCACCGAAAATTCTTGTGGCACGTGTCGAAGCGATTCTGCGCCGGACGAATAAGATCGGTGATGCGGCCGATTTTAAGACGGCAGGAGAGATTATTCTGGATAAGACAGCACACGAGGTGAAAATTTCGGGAAATCCGGTAGAACTCAGTTTCAAGGAGTTTGAACTGCTGGAATATTTTATGAATAATCAGGGGATTGCCCTCTCGAGGGAACGCATTTTAAACAGTGTGTGGAATTATGACTATTTTGGGGATGCACGGACGATTGATACACATGTAAAAAAACTGAGAAATAAACTCGGGGCATGTGGAAGTTATATAAAAACCGTATGGGGAATGGGTTACAAGTTTGAGGTGTCCTAAATGGAAAAGAAACAAAAGACTTCCCTGACGTGGCAGCTGATTTTGACGATGGTTGTCATTGTTGCGGGAACGGTTGCGATGTGCTGGTTTTTTAATACCACTTTTTTGGAAAAATATTATATTTTTCATAAGGAAAAAGAGTTAAAGAGCAGTTTTGACCAGGTGAGGCTGATTTGTGAAAAGCAGGGGGATTCCAGTGATGATGCGTATGTGCAGTTCGAGAGAATCTGTGCAAACGGAAATATCAATATGCTTATTGCAGATCGGGACAGAAACCTGATATGGAGTTCCTACAGCAGTGCACAGCGTTTTCAGATGCAGATGGAGGATTGGCTGTATGGAAGTGACCGCAGCCGTGTGCAGGTGCTTTTATCCGGAAAGGATTATACGCTGCTTCGGCAGACCGATGAACGGCTGCAGTCGGAGTATCTGGTTCTTCTGGGAACTTTAAAAAATGGAAACAATCTTTACATGCGTGCGGCTGTGGAAAGCATTCGGGAAAGTGCGAGCATAACAAACCAGTTTTTTGTAATGGTGAGCATGGGAGCCATCATCTTAAGCGTGATTCTGATCATCGTTCTCTCGAAAGGGATTTCCCATCCGATCCATGCCTTATCCGATATCGCAAGAAGGATGACACAGTTGGATTTTGATGCAAAGTATATACCGGTACGTCATGTGAGCCGGGAAATTGATGAACTTGGAAATTCCATGAATGAATTGTCGGAGACACTGGAAGAGACGATTTCGGAACTAAAGACAGCAAACGTCAGCCTGCAGCAGGATATCGAGAAAAAAGAACAGATCGATGAAATGAGAAAAGAATTTCTTTCGAATGTTTCACACGAGCTGAAAACACCGTTGGCACTCATACAGGGATATGCGGAAGGATTAAAAGAATGCATCAATGATGATGCAGAGAGCCGTGATTTTTACTGTGATGTGATTATGGATGAATCGGAAAAGATGAATCATATGGTAAAGCAGCTGCTGACCCTCAATCAGCTGGAGTTTGGCAATGATACCGTGGAAATGACACGGTTTGATATCACGGAGCTGATTGACGGTGTGATCCAGTCTGCATCCATTATAGCGGCACAAAAACAGGTGAATATCGAATTTTACAGGGAAGGTCCGGTATATGTCTGGGGGGATGAGTTTAAGGTGGAAGAGGTGATTACGAATTTCCTGACCAATGCCATGAACCATGCGGCAGGAGAAAAAAAGATTACCATTCGTTTTCAAAAACATGACCATCTGGTACGTACGAGTGTGTTTAATACCGGTGACCCGATTCCCGAAGAGGATCTTGACAAGATCTGGGTGAAATTCTATAAAGTAGACAAAGCAAGAACACGTGAATATGGTGGAAGCGGAATCGGATTGTCCATTGTCAAGGCAATCATGGATTCTTTTCATCAGAAATGCGGTGCAGTCAATCACCCGGACGGTGTGGAGTTTTGGATGGAATTGGAGACCAATAATTAATGCAAAGAAAAGATTGTCTTATTTTTCAGAATATGATACCATAAAACATAGATTATAGGGCAAAAGTGACAAGAGGGTAAAAGAGCATGAAAAAGAAAATAAGTCTGCCTGTGATGGCAGTGGCAGCAATACTCCTGTTGGGAGGCTGTGGAACCCAGATGTATGATTTGTCAGAGGACGAAGAAAATCTGGTCGTGCAGTATTCGGCGCATATTCTTGCAAAGTATAATATTGAGCAGAAAGACGGAATGACAGCCGCTTCATCCGAAGAGACACAGGAAACACAAAAACAGGACAGTCAGATGCCGGAGAGCCAGAATACCCAGAGTACGGACAACAACATGGCGTCAGATGCCACGGGAGAAACCCAGACACAGGAGATGGAGACGATGCCGATCGCCGAGGCAATCGGACATGCATCGGGTCTGACCGTTTCTTACAAAGGATACAGGGTTCAGAATATCTATCAGGAGGGAGACTATTTTGCAGTAACTCCTGAGGATGGAAACAAACTTGTTGTGATGAAGTTTGAAATTAAAAATAAGGGAAAGAAAAAGGTCAGGCTGGATACAGAAAAACTCGGTATTACATTTTATGCATGTTTTGACGGAAAAAACAGGATAAAGGAGACTGCTTCGCTCGGAACCAGAAGTCTTTCTTCTTATGGGGAAACCATCAGGGGCGGAAAGAAGAAAACAGCGGTTTTACTGTTTCAGATTCCGAAAGACCAGGCTGATAAAATTTCGGGTGAGACACTGTATGCAGAAATAAAAGATACAATTTATTCTCTGAAATACAAATAAATGCCCCCAAATTTTACAAAATATGATATAATAAACATAAGGGGTTACCAATACAGAAAAGTACGGGAGGACGTATATGGATACAAATATTCTGTTAGAGTCAGGGACGAACGAATTAGAAATTTTAGAGTTTACATTAGGAGATAATCATTACGGAATCAATGTGGCAAAGATCAGGGAGATTTTGTCATACCAGAAGGTTACTCCTGTACCGAATACACATCCGAGTGTAGAAGGCATTTTTATGCCGCGCGAGGTGATGATTACGGTCATCAATCTAAAAAAGTGTCTTGGCATGGAGGATGATGGACAGGAAGGTCTGTTTATTATCACGAATTTTAATAAACTTGATGTGGCATTTCATGTGGATCAGGTGGTAGGAATTCACCGTGTATCATGGAATGAGATCATCAAACCGGATTCTACGATTAATGGAGAAGACGGAAGTGTTGCAACTGGTGTGATCAAGATGGACGGAAAACTGGTTGTTATTCTTGACTTTGAGGCAATTGTATCATCCATCAGTCCGGAAACCGGTCTCAGGGTCAATGATATTGAACAGATCGGGGAGAGAAGCCGGAGCGAGGATCCAATTCTGATTGCAGAGGATTCTCCGTTGCTGAGCAGTCTGATTACGGACTGCCTGAAAAAAGCAGGATACGAAAAACTGATTGTTACATGTAATGGACAGGAAGCATGGGACAAGATTCAGGAATTTGAAAAGGCGGGGACATTGGACGAGAACGTTCATTGTGTCATTACCGATATTGAAATGCCCCAGATGGACGGACATCGTCTTACGAAGCTGATCAAATCAGATGACAAACTGAAACATCTTCCGGTTATCATTTTCTCCTCTCTTGTAAATGAGGAAATGAGAAGAAAAGGGGAGTCGCTTGGTGCAGATGCACAGCTGACCAAACCTGAAATCGGAAGTCTTGTAGATGCCATTGATGAATTACTTGCAAAGAGAAACAAATAAATTCCGGCAAAACAGTAAGGGGTGTGATGGCTTCATCACATCCCTTTGCAGGTTTATGGAATAAACAGATGGAATGGAGAAAAACACATGGGAGACCACTCATCGGAAAATTATCTGGATCAATTATTAAATTCCATGCATGGAGAAGAAACGGAACATCCGAAGGAACAGCCGGCAGCAAAACAGGTTCTGAGAGATGATTTTGAAAAGCAATTGTTTGGAGAAGAAGAAACGAAGGAAAAGGCAAAAGCGAAAAATGAAGAAGATTTTTTGAGGGAGTTTGAGGAAGAACTGCTCAAGGAAGATATTCCGGAGTATACCGAGAGCCTGAATCAAAAAAAACAGGAAGAAAAAGCCACACAGATTGACGCTTCCCTGGATGATCTGCTCGATAATATTCCACAGGATGATTTTTCGACAGGGGATGCAGCAAAGGAAGAAGAAACCGGTTTTCAGGGGAAAAGTCCGTTGGAAACTGCAATACCACCCGATGAGGATGATTTCGAGGTGAATACACTTGATGATGCAGTCGGAACGTTTGACAGCAATCTGCCAAAAGAAGAGGATGGAGAACTGGATCTGTCAGGGCTTTCGGATTCGGATCTTATGGATATGCTTTCCGGAGATCAGGATTTATCGGATCTGGGGGATATGCTTTCTTCTGATCAAGATGGAAAACCTTTGGAAGAAACTGATTCCATCGGTGATTTTGCAAGATCGGAAATGAATCCACAGGAAGAAGAGGCAGATAAGATTCCAGAACTTACAGAGCAGGAAGACATACCGGCACAGGCAGAAGAAACCGCTTCCAATGGGAAAAATGAAAAAAAGAAAAAGAATAAGAAAGAGAAAAAAGAGAAAGAAGGCGGCTTCTGGCAGAAACTTTCCCGGATTATTTTCGGAGAGGATGATGAGGAAGAAAAGCAGGCGGTTGACATCGGAAATACACAGGGAGCGGATGTCAGTGAACTTTCGGAGGAAAACCAGCAGATCTTAAAGGAACTTGAAGGTACAGGCGGTGATGCCGGAAGGGAACCGGAAAAGAAAAAGGAAAAACCGAAAAAAGAGAAAAAACCGAAGAAAGAAAAGAAGCCAAAACAGCCAAAACCGCCGAAACCGAAAAAGGAGAAAAAACCTAAGGAAGTGGATAACACACCGCCGCTGCCAAAGAGACCGGTGATTGCGATTGTTCTTATGGCAGTGTCATTGTTTGCATTTGTCATGATTGTGACAAATCTTTTGGGGTATCAGGCAAACTTAAGTCAGGCAAAGGAAAAATATGAGCAGGGTTCTTATGTGGAGGCATACCGTAAGCTGCAGGGGCTTTCGATCAAGGAGCGCGATGAAAAGCTTTATCATCAGCTGGCAACTCTTGCTGCTGTCTCGGAAAAGTATCAGGCATATCTCGTATTTGATAATTACGGTTCAAAAATTGATGCACTTGATGCACTGGTATGTGCATATGGGCGTTATGACCTGAACCAGAAAAATGCCAAAGAGTATGGCTGTGAAGATCAGCTGGAGAAGATCGGAGGAAAGATTATCAAAGCACTGCTGAAAGATTATGATATGACAGGGGATGAGGCACTGGATATCTACCAGACCAGAAAGCGGGATGATTATACGGTAAAACTGCATCAGAAGCTGAAAGAACTTGGGCTGGGATAAAAAAATAGCAGAAAGTAAGGCAGGAGACTGTTAATTTAGGAGTAAGACCTATATGATTGCAATAATAGACTACAACGCTGGAAATTTAAAAAGCGTGGAAAAAGCATTGCATTTTCTCGGAGAAGACTGTGTGATCACACGTAATTTTCACGAGATTGAGACCGCAGACAAAGTGATTCTTCCGGGAGTCGGTGCATTTGGCGATGCGATGGAACAATTGAAAAAATACGAGCTGGACAAGGTGATTCATCAGGTGACAGCGGAAAATAAGCCATTTCTTGGCATCTGTCTGGGACTGCAGCTTCTCTTTGAGGGAAGCGATGAGAGTCAGGGTGTAGAGGGACTCCATGTGCTGGACGGACAGATTCTGCGGATTCCGGATCAGTCGGGACTTAAGATTCCGCACATCGGGTGGAATTCTCTGCATTTACAGAATGACGGAAGACTTTTTGCTGGGCTGGAGGAAAATCCGTATGTATATTTTGTACATTCCTATTATCTGAAAGCAGCGGATGAACAGATAGTGAAAGCAACCACACAGTACAGTACGACAATTCATGCATCGGTAGAATCCGGAAATACATTTGCATGTCAGTTCCATCCGGAAAAGAGCGGTACGGTTGGACTTTCGATTTTGAAAAATTTTGCAAAGCTGCAGGGAGGAAATGCATAGTGTTTACGAAGAGAATTATTCCTTGTCTGGATGTGAATGACGGACGTGTGGTAAAAGGCATTAACTTTGTGAATTTAAGAGATGCCGGAGATCCGGTAGAGGTCGCAGCAGCTTACGACAAGGCGGGCGCAGATGAAGTAGTCTTTCTGGATATTACCGCATCTTCCGATCACCGTGCAACGGTGGTAGACATGGTGCGTAAGGTTGCAGAGAAGGTGTTTATCCCGTTTACGGTAGGCGGTGGTATCCGTACGGTGGAGGATTTTAAGGTACTGCTTCGGGAAGGTGCCGACAAGATTTCCATTAATTCTTCCGCAATCAATACACCGGAGCTGATTGGAAATGCAGCGGACAAGTTTGGCAGCCAGTGTGTGGTAGTCGCCATTGATGCCAGACGAAGAGAGGATGGAAGTGGCTGGAATGTTTACAAAAACGGCGGTCGTATTGATACCGGGCTTGACGCTGTAGAATGGGCAATGAAAGCTAACAGACTTGGTGCGGGAGAAATTCTTCTGACCAGCATGGACTGCGATGGAACAAAGGCAGGGTATGATATTGAACTGACCAGACAGATTGCAGACAATGTTTCCATTCCAGTGATTGCATCCGGTGGTGCGGGCACAAAAGAACATTTTTATGAGGCCCTGACAGAGGGACATGCAGATGCAGCACTGGCAGCGTCCCTGTTTCATTATAAGGAGATGGAGATCATGGATCTGAAAAACTATCTGGCAGACCGCGGTGTCTCCGTGCGTAGATAGGAGTGGATGAAATTATGGCAATGATAACAAACGACTGGCTTCCGGCAGTCCGTGAGGAATTCGCCAAACCATATTACCGGCAGCTGTATCAGTTTGTGAAAGAAGAGTATAGCCGCACGGTTGTGTATCCGCCGGCAGAGGATATTTTTAATGCACTGCATTTTACACCGCTTAGTGAGGTAAAAGTACTGATTCTGGGACAGGATCCGTATCACAATGAACATCAGGCACATGGTCTTTCATTTTCTGTCCTTCCGGATCAGAAAGAAATTCCGCCGTCTCTGCAGAATATTTATAAAGAACTGCAGGATGATCTGGGGTGTAAAATTCCAAACAACGGCTATCTGAAAAAATGGGCAGATCAGGGTGTACTGCTTTTGAATACCGTGCTTACGGTGCGGGCGCATCAGGCAAATTCGCATCAGGGAAGAGGATGGGAGCAGTTTACGGATGCGATCATTCAGGCAGTGAATGCGCAGGATCGTCCGATTGTGTATATGTTGTGGGGACGTCCGGCGCAGAGCAAAATACCGATGCTTACAAATCCAAGGCACCTGATCTTAAAGGCACCACATCCGAGTCCGCTTTCCGCATATCGTGGGTTCTTTGGATGCAGACATTTCAGTCAGGCAAATCAGTTTCTAAAAGAGCATGGAATCGAGCCGATTGACTGGCAGATAGAAGATATATAAGAAATTTCTTAAATAAAAAGAGGAGTGCCCCATTGTCCAATGGACAATGGGGCGAATTATGAAAAAATAACAAGTTAGTAACTTTGCTTTCTTTTATGTTCTTATAATAGCATCTGATTGTGAATAAAATATGAACAAAACGAAAAGAAATTGTTATCTTTTCGTAATTATAACCAAAATACGGAAAAATACCACAAAAGTATTGTAAAAACAGTGAAAAAGCGATAGGATAAAAGAAAGAATTGTGTGAAAGAGGTGATACTATGAGAGGAATTTCGATGTATGATTCATCGTCAGTAAGTACTTTATTTTCCAGTCTGGGTTCTTCGAAAAGCACAGGAAGCGGCATGTTTGGAATCAATTTAAGTGAGTATGCAAGTATTCGCAGTGGTTCTTATGGCAAATTAATGCGCTCTTATTTTTCAATGGATTCCGCGAAGAGCACCTCGAAGTCGGATGACAGCACCAAAAATACGATCGAGGATCTGGCCACGACCACATCAACGTCAAAAGACAGTCCCAAGACGCTGGCTGCGATTGAGTCCGATGCCAAGGAACTGACAGACTCTGCCAAGGCATTGTATACCCGCAGTAACAACAAGGTGTTTACAAAGGATTCCGGGGGCAACTACGATACGGACAAGATCTACAAAGCAGTAAAGAGTTTTGCGGATGATTACAACTCCATGCTGGATACAGCCGGCAAGTCATCGACGAACCGCATTTCCCAGTCGGTAAGTTCTATGAAAAATGAGACTTCTTACAATGAGAAAGCCTTAAAGGAAATAGGAATTACGGTTGATGAAAAGACCGGCAAGCTGTCGGTGGATGAGACAACGTTTAAGAGTGCGGACACAGAGAAAATAAAGAACCTGTTCAATGGAACCGGTTCCTACGCATACAGTGTGGCAACAAAGGCGGCCATGACAGAGTCCTATGCAAAGTCAGAAGCCGCAAAATCCAATACATATACGAAGAATGGCACGTATAATTACAATTATAACAGCGGAAATATTTTTATGGATATGTTTTAAAATAGTTGAAAATGAGTTTTCAAAATGCAGGAAACCCTCTTTGCTGGACAGACCAGCAGAGAGGGTTTCCTGTTTTTACCAAACAGACAGAGGGTAACAGATTAATCATCTGCCTCCTCATCTGCAGTTGTATTGTATACCTGACGTTTTCTTGCCATAACATCACTTTCGAGATATTCGTCATAAGTAGAAACCTTGTCTACCATGCTTCCATCCGGAAGAAACTCGATGATGCGGTTGGCAGTTGTCTGTACGACCTGATGGTCACGGCAGGCAAACAGGATGACACCAGGGAATTTGATCATACCATTATTCAATGCGGTGATGGATTCCATATCCAGGTGGTCTGTCGGCTCATCAAAGATCAAAACGTTGCTTCCCATGATCATCATGCGGGAGAGAAGGACACGGACTTTTTCTCCACCGGAGAGGACACGCATCTTTTTTACACCATCTTCACCGGCAAAAAGCATACGGCCGAGGAAACCGCGGACATAAGTTGCGTCTTTGATCTCGGAGTATTGGGTCAGCCAGTCAACGATCAGCTCATCGGAATCAAAGATGGCGGTATTATCCTTCGGGAAATAAGACTGGCTTGTTGTAACTCCCCATTTGTAAGATCCTTCATCCGGTTCCATTTCCCCGGCGAGAATTTTAAACAATGTTGTCTTTGCAAGCTCATTTCCACCGACAAAGGCGATTTTGTCATCGTGTCCGACAATAAAGGAAATGTTGTCAAGAACTTTCACACCGTCAATGGTTTTACTGATTCCGTCTACGGTCAGAACTTCATTTCCGATTTCACGGTTTGGACGGAAATCAATGTACGGATATTTACGGCTGGAAGGACGGATGTCATCCAGCTGGATTTTTTCAAGGGCACGCTTACGGGAAGTTGCCTGCTTGGATTTGGAAGCATTTGCGGAGAAGCGGGAGATGAACTCCTGCAGCTCTTTGATTTTTTCTTCCTTCTTCTTGTTGGCTTCTTTCATCTGACGGACAAGAAGCTGGCTGGATTCATACCAGAAATCGTAGTTTCCGGCATACAGCTGGATTTTGCCGTAATCCATGTCTGCAATGTTGGTGCAGACTTTGTTTAAGAAATAACGGTCATGGGAAACCACGATAACAGTATTTTCAAAGTTGATCAGAAATTCTTCTAACCATGCGATGGCATCAAGATCCAGGTGGTTGGTCGGCTCATCGAGAAGAAGAATGTCCGGGTTGCCAAACAGTGCCTGCGCAAGAAGTACTTTGACTTTTGCGGCACCCGGCAGGTCTGCCATCTGTGTGTAGTGATCCTCGGTCGGAATTCCAAGACCGTTTAACAGGGTGGCAGCATCGGATTCGGCATTCCAGCCGTCCATGTCTGCAAATTCTGCTTCGAGTTCACTGGCGCGGATACCATCCTCATCGGAAAAATCTTCTTTCATGTAGATGGCATCTTTTTCTTTCATGATGTCATACAGACGTTTATTTCCCATGATAACCGTGTCGAGTACGGTATACTCATCATACTTGAAGTGATCCTGCTGCAGGAATGACAGACGCTGTCCCGGTGTGATGACAATGTCACCGCTGGTTGGCTCTAACTGCCCGGATAAAATTTTTAAAAAGGTGGATTTGCCGGCACCGTTTGCACCGATCAAACCGTAACAATTCCCCTCGGTAAACTTTACGTTTACATCTTCGAAAAGGGCTTTTTTACCTAATCTTAAAGTAATGTTATTTGCACTAATCATACGAAAACCTCATTGCTTTACTTAATTTGTCTATGATAAAATCACAAATTCTATTATAAACATGACATGGGAAATATTTCAAGAAGAAAAACGCTTTCTTGTTGGAAATGTATAGAAATAATGATATAATGAAGAAAGAATTGAACGAAATTGGGGCAAAGCTATGGATTATAGGGGATTTATACAGTTGGATCTGCCTGTCGCAGTTGCAATTGTCAGTTGTGGGGCAGACTGGAGAGTGGAAGAGGCAAACGCAGAGTTTACGGATGTACTTGGATACACAGAAAAGGAACTGCGGGAAACCAGGCCACAAAAAATGGTATATGACGAAGATTATGCAAATCTGGTCAGTGTATTGGAAAATGTTGTCCGGACACATGACAACGGAAAAATGCAGCTTCGTATCGTACGCCCCGATGGGAAAACCCGATGGGTGGAGATGCGGTGCAGTGTTCTGGCACATTACGATGTAAAACCATATGTGGTTTTATTTTTATGGGATATTGATGAGGAAAAAAGACGGGAAGAACATCAGAAACTGTTGAACCAGAAATATGAGCTGATGGAACAGCTGTCTTTGGAATATCCGTTTGATCTGGATGTGGAAAACTGGACGATGCTGCGCTCGTACCGGCTGATGGAACTGAGGGGACAATACGATTATTCCGAACAATATTTTCCGGTGGATGAAGAAGTTCTGACACTCTGTCCACCGGATCAGGAGCTTTTTCTGAAGGCTATGAAAGAAGCTGCCACAGAGGAAAAAACCGGAAGTATGGATACAAGGTTTAATATCCATACGGAAAATGAGACACCGAAATATCTCTGGTTTAGAACTTATTACAAGAGCATTGCAGACCATAATGGACGGATCACCCGGATTATCGGAAGAAGTTTTAATATTGATGAAGATAAGAATCTTCAGGAAGAAGTGCGGAGAGATCCGCTGACGAAACTGCTCAACAAGCTGGAAATCCAAAGGGAGACCGATGCATTTCTGGAAGGAGCAGAAGACGGAACCCATGTATTGTTTCTGATTGATATTGATAATTTTAAAGGTGTCAATGATAATTTCGGGCATACATTCGGTGATACCGTAATCGTAGATGTTGCAAATATTATCAAATCTTTTTTCCGCAACAATGATCTGACCGGAAGGGTCGGTGGGGATGAATTCCTTGTGCTGATGAAGAACACAACACTCGAGAAGGCAAAGGAACGTGCCAGAAATCTTGGAGAAGCACTCTGCAAAGTTTATACGGGGGGCTCCATTCACTACAGGATCTCGGCAAGTATTGGTCTGGCCGCCTGTAACGGTGGGGATGGAAATACATACAGTTCCCTGTTTGAAAAAGCGGATCATGCCATGTACCGTACCAAGCAGGGGGGCAAAAATGGATATGAGATTGCCGGTGCAAAAGATGTGGGAATGATCAGAAACGGAATTAAAAACATTGAGCGGCGGGAAAACATGGGCGCAGAAGACCGTGAATTCCTTGCATTTTCCATCAGTCTTATGGCGCACGCCAAAAATATAGACGGGTCGCTGAATATGCTTTTAAACAGGATTACGGAAAGATACCAGCTGGATCTTGTTATGGTATTTGAGGATAACACCGAAAATGACGGAATGGTCATGACCAATTATTTTGGAAATAATTACTCTTTTTATGGGAAAAGTGCGTTTCCAAAGAAAAGTCCTTCACTAAAGAAACTACAGCCAGGGGAGTATATGATAGTTAAAAATTCACAGAGCAATTTTGCAACGGGGATGGGAAATTATCTCAAGTCAACGGATACATACAACGAAAACGCTCCGTTTTCTGCTGTGGTTGGAAAATTTGAATATGTTGGGGGCTGTACAGGGGAAGTAATTTATGTGTCACTGGACGAAGAACGGCAGTGGCAGCCGGGAGAGTTGGAAATTTTTCAGGAACTGACCCGTATGATGGCTATTTTTGTGTCCCTGCGCTATCGGGTCACGGAAAGCCGGGAACAGATCAGTTCCATCCAGAAAAAAGATCCGCTGACAGGGCTGTACAATCAGGAGGCATTCCGTGAAGCGGTGGTTGAAATTCTGGCACATTCCAAGCCGGATGAAGTATATGCCATTGAGTATATGGATATCAATAATTTTGGATATATCAATGAAAATTATGGCTATAAAGTAGGGGACAGTGTACTTAAAATGTTTGCACAGGATATCTTTGTGCAGGAGTATTTCCGTGCAGGCTGCCGTTTGTATTCGGATTTTTTTCTGCTTCTGATTGCAGATGAAAGTCAGGAAAAAATGATCGATCGTCTGCACAGCAGAAATAAAAGATTTACCAATATGCAGAATCACAGGTATCCAAACAGTGGAATGGGGGTATCGGCAGGGGTATATATTCTGGAAGACAATAAAATGGACATCGAGTTTGCAATCGAAAATGCCAATCTTGCATGGAAAAATGCAAAAAATACCGGGAAGAGGGATATTACCCTGTATAATCCTTCCCTGCGTATCCAGCGTACCGAGGAGCAGAAAATAGTCGGGGAATTTTATGAGGCATTATACCGGGATGATTTCCAGATGTATCTGCAGCCAAAGTTTATTTTAGGTGACCGGAGTGTTTATGGGGCAGAAGCACTGGCACGATGGAAACGTCCGGATGGAAAGATTCTTCCACCGGGAGTGTTTATTGATTCTCTCGAAAAAATAGGATATATCACAGAGCTTGATTTTTATATTTATGAGGAAGTGTTAAAAACTCTCGAAAAATGGGACAAGCAGCACCGGAGAAAAATTGTGATTTCAACCAATTTTTCCGGGCGTCATTTTGAGTCGGATGGGGAGGAATTTTTAAATCGTATCCAGCATGTGCTTTCCAAATACAGCGTCCGTCCAGAGTATATAGAAATTGAGGTGACGGAGGGCGTGCTCGTAAAGAATGTAGCAGTTCTTGAAAAGTGTATGAACCGGCTGCACGAGATTGGATTCCGTGTGGCAATTGATGATTTCGGAACAGGATATTCTTCACTTTCCGTACTTGCAGACATGCCTGCAGACGTCATAAAAATTGACAAAAGTTTTATTAATAAAGGCATGACGGAACAAAAGAAAAATCTTCTTTACGAAATCGGCCGTATGGTAAAGATTTTACATAAAGATATTATTATAGAGGGGGTGGAAACGGAGGAACAGGAGCAGTTCCTCAAAGAAGGTGGATTCACCTGCGGACAGGGATATTTATGCAATTGTCCGGTTCCGATTGGCGACTTTGAAAAGATGTATTTGTAAAAAAACAAGAAATGCTGTCGCTATCGCTTGATTTTTGGGTGCATTCATCCTATATTATTTAGTTAGAAGACATTCTGATTCAATGTTTTTTATGTTTGAACTTTAATTAAAAATAGGAGGACTAATTCATGAAACGTTCAATGAAAACCATGGATGGAAACCATGCAGCAGCACACGCTTCTTATGCGTTTACTGATGTTGCAGCAATCTATCCTATTACTCCTTCATCTGTTATGGCTGAGGCTACAGATGAGTGGGCAACCGCTGGTCGTAAGAACATTTTCGGACAGACCGTTCAGGTTACAGAAATGCAGTCTGAGGCTGGTGCAGCCGGTACTGTACACGGATCTCTTGCAGCTGGTGCATTAACAACTACTTACACAGCATCCCAGGGTCTGTTACTTATGATCCCGAACCTGTACAAAGTAGCTGGTGAGAGACTTCCGGGCGTATTCAACGTATCCGCTCGTTGTGTTGCTACACATGCACTGAACATCTTCGGTGATCACTCTGATGTATATGCTTGCCGTCAGACAGGTGTTGCAATGCTTTGTGAGTCATCCGTACAGGAAGTTATGGACTTAACTCCGGTTGCTCATTGCGCAGCAATCAAGGGAAGAATTCCATTCATCAACTTCTTCGATGGATTCCGTACATCTCACGAAATTCAGAAGATCGAGACATGGGATTATGAAGATCTGAAAGATATGGTAGATATGGATGCAGTTGATGCTTTCCGTAAGAATGCATTAAATCCAAATCATCCGGTAGAAATGGGATCTGCACAGAACCCTGACATCTTCTTCCAGTCAAGAGAAGCTTGCAACTCTACATACGACGAGCTGCCTGCAATCGTACAGGAATATATGGACAAGGTAAATGCCAAGATCGGCACAGACTACAAGCTGTTCAACTACTACGGAGCTGCTGATGCTGACCGTGTCATCATTGCTATGGGTTCTGTATGTGAGACAATCGATGAGACCATCGATTACTTAATGGCAAAGGGCGAGAAGGTCGGTGTTGTTAAGGTTCGTCTTTACAGACCATTCGTAAAGGAAGCTTTAATCGAGGCTATTCCGGATACTGTTAAGAGAATTGCAGTATTAGACAGAACAAAAGAGCCAGGTTCTCTTGGTGAGCCATTATACTTAGATGTAGTTGCTGCATTAAAGGGATCTAAGTTCGATCAGGTTACAATTACAAGCGGACGTTACGGATTAGGATCTAAGGATACTACTCCTGGACAGATCATCGCTGTATACAACAACACAGAGAAAGAGAGATTTACCATCGGTATCATCGATGATGTTACAAATCTTTCCCTGGAAGTTAAGGAAAATCCTGTTACTACTCCGGAAGGAACTACAAACTGTAAGTTCTGGGGTCTTGGTGCAGATGGTACAGTAGGTGCCAACAAGAACTCCATCAAGATCATTGGTGACAACACAGATATGTACGCTCAGGCATACTTTGATTATGACTCCAAGAAGTCCGGTGGTGTTACAATTTCCCACTTACGTTTTGGACATTCTCCAATCCGTTCCACATACCTGATCTCTCAGGCAAACTTCGTAGCATGTCACTGTACAGCATACATCTACAAGTACAACATGGTTCAGGATCTGGTACCGGGCGGTACATTCCTGTTCAATACACAGTGGACAGTTGATGAACTGGATGAGAAGTTACCGGGTCAGGTAAAGAGATACATCGCAGAGAACAACATCAACTTCTACATCATCGACGGTGTAAAGATCGGTAAAGAGATCGGTCTTGGAAACCGTATCAACACTGTACTTCAGTCAGCATTCTTCTCTCTGACAAAGCTGATTCCGGAAGAGGAAGTTATCAAGCTTATGAAGGACGCAGCTACAAGATCTTATGCTAAGAAGGGTGACGATGTCGTTAAGATGAACCACGACGCAATCGATGCCGGTGCTACAGCATACGTTAAGGTAGATGTTCCAGAGAGCTGGAAGAACTGCACAGATGATGATTACTCTGTAGAAGTTAAGGGAGACAACAAGGAAGTTGTTGACTTCGTTAAGGATATTCAGCAGAAAGTCAACGGACAGCAGGGTAACACAATTCCTGTATCTGTTGTTAAGAAATACGAGACAGGCTGGACTCCATCCGGTACAGCAGCATACGAGAAGCGTGGTGTTGCAACAGACGTTCCTGTATGGGATGCTACCAAGTGTATCGAGTGTAACCAGTGTTCTTATGTATGTCCTCATGCAGCAATCCGTCCAGTCGCTATGACAGAGGCTGAGGCAGCTAAGGCTCCGGAAGGAATGCAGATGAAGGATCTCAACCAGATGCCAGGTTACAAGTTCGCAATCGTTGTTTCCGCATTCGACTGTACAGGATGTGGTTCTTGTGTAAACGTATGTCCTGATAAGGTACAGGCTATCACAATGACCGGATTCGAGGCACATGAGGATGAGCAGAAGTACTTCGATTACGCAGTATCTCTTGAGGATAAGGAAGATGTTATCGAGAAATTCAAACTTAACTCTGTTAAGGGATCTCAGTTCCGTCAGCCATTACTTGAGTTCTCCGGAGCTTGTGGTGGATGTGGTGAGACACCTTACGCTAAGTTAATTACTCAGTTATTCGGTGACAGAATGTACATTGCAAATGCAACTGGATGTTCTTCTATCTGGGCAAACTCTTCACCTTCTACACCTTATACAACAAACAAGAAGGGTCATGGTCCTGCATGGTCTAACTCACTGTTCGAAGATGCAGCAGAGTTTGGTTATGGTATGTTACTTGCTCAGAGAGCAATCCGTGACAGATTAAAGAACGAGCTGGATGAGATCGCAGCTAACACAGATAAGGCTGATGTTAAGGATGCCATCAAGGAGTGGAATGATACATTCGCTTCCGGTATCGAGAACGGACCAGCTACAGAGAAGTTAGTAGCAGCATTAGAGGCTTGCGGATGCGATGCTTCCAAGAATGTATTAAAAGAGAAAGATTTCCTCGCTAAGAAGTCCCAGTGGATCTTCGGTGGTGATGGATGGGCATACGACATCGGATTCGGTGGTGTTGACCATGTATTAGCATCTGGTAAGGATATCAACGTAATGGTATTCGATACTGAGGTTTACTCTAACACAGGTGGACAGTCTTCTAAGGCTACTCCTACTGGAGCAATCGCACAGTTTGCTGCAGGTGGAAAAGAGACAAAGAAGAAAGATCTTGCTGGTATCGCAATGAGCTATGGTTATGTATATGTAGCACACATCTCTATGGGTGCTGATATGAATCAGTGTGTTAAGGCTCTTGCAGAGGCAGAGGCTTATCCGGGACCATCACTGATCATTGCTTACGCTCCATGTATCAACCATGGTATCAAGAAGGGTATGAGCAAGGCTCAGACTGAGGAGAAGTTAGCAGTTGAGTCCGGATACTGGTTCAACTTCCGTTACAACCCAACACTTGCTGTAGAAGGCAAAGATGCATTCTCATTAGACAGCAAGGAGCCTACAGGCGATTATCAGGCATTCTTAAAGGGTGAGAACCGTTATGCATCTCTTGCGAAGTTCAACCCGGAGAGAGCTGCTGAGTTATTTGCAAAGGCTGAGAAGAACTCTAAGGATGAGTATGATCACTTAAAGAAGTTAGTAACTCTTTACGCTGGTAAATAATTGATCCGGAAACAGAGGAATACAGATAAACCGCAGGGACGAATGTCCCTGCGGTTTTTAATTTCAGGCATAAAAAAATCTATGCCGTACATACTATCTCCAGAAACCATTTCTGCAAAAATGCATATGGTAAAAGGGGAGGAAGAGGCATGTTGGAAAATAGTTATCCGATCCGCACGGATCTGGCACTCGAATCACAGGAGCGGCTGCAGGAAGACCAGGCAGATATGCGCGGCATCCGTGTTCTGGAAGAACGGCGGGAAAATGGAGTGATTGTCAGTACCGTGATGATCGAGACCGAGAATGCATCCGTTGCGATGGGAAGGCCAAAGGGGACGTACATTACGATCGAGGCGCCGGAGATGATCGAGGAGGATGCCGGATACCACAGGGATATTTCTTTGGAGCTGGCAAAGATCATGCGGAATCTTCTGCCGGGAAAAGAGATTGAAAAAAATTTAAAAAAGGGGCTGGAAGTCGCGGCACTGGTTGTCGGACTGGGCAACCGGGAAGTGACGCCCGATGCGCTGGGACCGAGAGTGGTGGATAATTTATTTATCACCCGCCCCATCCTGAATGAATTCGGAACGTACGCATTCCAGAGAGAAGATGTGGGAAAAGTCAGCGGAATTGTGCCGGGGGTTATGGCGCAGACCGGTATGGAATGTGTGGAGATCTTAAAGGGTGTGGTAAAAGAGACGAAACCGGATTTTCTGATCACGGTCGATGCGCTGGCGGCAAGAAGCATCCGGCGGCTGGGACGGACGATCCAGCTGACGGATACGGGAATCACGCCGGGAAGCGGAATCGGCAATCACCGCAATGCCATCAACCGCAAAAGTGTGGGCGTTCCCGTGATTTCCCTCGGTGTGCCGACGGTCGTGGATGCGGCAACGATTGTCTCGGATGCCATGACGGAATTTATTTCCGCATTATCGCTTTCGGATCTGCAGAAGCTGGATGAGAGGGAGCGGCAGGAACTGGCAAGGGAACTGCTCTCGCCACAGCTGAATGGTCTTTTTGTCACACCGAAAAACATTGATGACTCGATCAAAAATTTAAGTTTTCTGATTTCGGAGGGACTCAATATTGCGCTTCTGGGAGATAAAGAGGAATAGGGACAAAAGAAAAGGCATATAATTCTCTCAAGGTGGTGATAGGGTGAGGAGACGATTGCTTCTTTTTCTGGTGACGATAGATTTTGTGCTGGTCTGTGCTTTTGCGTATTGCTGGGGTGGCGGACTGGTGCAGTTTCTGGGGCAGAATCTGTCCCTGAAATTTTATAACGGAGTGCTTAATCTTTATGTGCCGGGGGTACTGGGGGCGCAGGAGGAAGGAATTCCGAATATATACCGGGATGTGACGGCTTCCATGTATCCGGCAATTGCACAAAACGAGCAGCGGCTGTGGTATGAATCACAGGAGGAAAACCTGGCGTATTATGAGAATCAGGCAGCAGAGGAAAATGAACAGGCAAAGCAGATCATTGCGGAAAATGAAAAGGCGGTAACGGAACAGCCAGTGCAGCAGGAAAGCCAGAATGTGGACGAGACCCCGATACAAAAAGAGTCTAAAAAGCCGGAGAAAAAAACAGAAACCTCCGGGAAAAAAGTTTCTGTCAACCGCAAAAAACTGCAGGATTTTGATTATCTGAGACAGACCTTTTATCAGGTCGATAATACAACGACCATCGGGAAAAATCAGTTGGACGTGGATAAGCTGATGAAACCGGATCTAAGGATTGACCAGTCGGTGGACGGTCCGCAGATTTTAATTTATCATACCCATTCCCAGGAACGGTATGCCGATTCCAAAGATGAAAAAACGGGTGTTGTCGGAGTGGGAGATTATCTGACGGAATTGTTGGAAGAGGAAGGATTTCAAGTCATGCATCATAAAGGAGAATATGATGTGGGCGACCGGGATCATGCATATTCCAAGGCAGCCCCGTCGATTCAGAAAATCATAAATGATCATCCATCGATTCAGGTAGTGATCGATTTACATAGAGACGGCGTGGGAGAAAACACGCGTCTGGTGACAACGCAAAACGGAAAAAAGATGGCAAAGATCATGTTTTTTAACGGACTGAGCAGAACAACGGCTTCCGGGGATATTCCGTATTTAAAAAATCCGTATATTTCCGATAATCTGGCGTTTTCGTTTCAGATGCAGCTTGCCGCTGCGGAATATTATCCGGATTTTACAAGGCGAATTTATTTAAAAGGGTACCGCTTTAATATGCATTTCTGCCCGAAGAGCATGCTGGTGGAAGTGGGCGCACAGACGAATACGTTTGAGGAAGCAAAAAATGCGATGGAACCACTTGCAGATCTGTTTGCAAAAGTGTTGAAATAACGGCTGTAAATGTTACAATGTACTTATATGAGGAGGGCATTTTTATGGTTGATTATACAGAAGGCTCAGGCAGACAGTATCACACAGGCGTGGGACCGCAGGACATAGGTAAGTATGTGATCCTGCCGGGAGATCCCAAACGATGTGCAAAGATTGCGGAATTTTTAACGGATGCAAAGCAGGTGGCAGATAACCGGGAATTTACGACTTACACCGGAACGTTAGATGGCGTCAGGGTGAGTGTGACTTCCACCGGAATCGGCGGACCGTCGGCTGCGATTGCCATCGAGGAGCTTTCCAAATGCGGTGCACACACGTTTTTGCGTGTAGGCACCTGCGGCGGAATGCAGGAAAATATACTTGGCGGAGATCTGGTGATTGCAGACGGAGCGATCCGGATGGAGGGGACAAGCCGCGAGTATGCACCGGTCGAATATCCGGCTGTCCCGGATTTTACAGTGACTACTGCACTGGTACAGGCAGCAAAAAAACGCGGGATACGTCATCATGTCGGCGTTGTACAGAGCAAGGATTCCTTTTTCGGACAGCATGAGCCGCAGATTATGCCGGTAAGTTATGAGCTCACGCAGAAATGGCAGGCATGGCTTAGGATGGGATGTCTGGCATCGGAGATGGAATCGGCGGCGCTTTTTATTGCCGGAAGTTTTTTGCATGTGCGTGTGGGCGCCTGCTTTCTTGTCCTTGCCAATCAGGAGCGGGAAAAAAGGGGGCTGCCGAACGTGCAGGTGCATGATACAACGCAGGCAATCGCTACAACTGTGGATGCCATCCGGTTGCTGATACAGGAGGATAAAGATGCAGACAGATTATAAAGAACTGATCCGGAGTGCGTTTCAGGCGAGAAAGCGGGCGTATACACCGTATTCCCGTTTTCAGGTGGGTGCGGCTCTTCTGGCAAAAAACGGGACTGTGTATCAGGGATGCAATATAGAAAATGCTTCCTATCCTGCAACAAACTGTGCCGAACGTACGGCATTTTACAAGGCGGTCAGTGAGGGTGTGCGGGAATTTCAGGCGATTGCAATCGTTGGTGGAAGTGTTTTGTACCCAAAAACGGCAGAGGAAAACCAATGTACGGATCTTTGCAGTCCGTGTGGAATCTGCAGACAGGTGATGCGGGAATTCTGTTCTGGGGATTTTGAGATTGTACTTGCAAGGTCCCAGGAGGACTATGAAGTACACACGCTGGAGGAACTGCTGCCTCTTAGTTTTGGACCGGAAAATCTTAAGAAACAGGGAGGGGAGTAAATCATGGACAGACGATTGAAACGTGTTTTTGTAATAGTACTCGATTCGATGGGAATGGGAGCGATGGCAGATGCCGCACGCTTCGGAGATGAAGGTGCCGATACATTAGGGCATATTTCACAGACCGTGGAACATTTTTATATTCCAAACCTGGCATCTTTAGGGCTGGCAAACCTGAAATCCTTAAAACAGGTACAGCCGCAGGAACATCCACTTGGATATTATGCGGCACTGAATGAAAAAAGCAACGGAAAAGACACCATGACCGGACACTGGGAGATGATGGGGATTGAAACAAAAAAGCCTTTCATCACCTTTACGGAACATGGATTTCCGCCGGAGCTGATCGCAGAGCTGGAAAAAAGATGCGGCAGAAAAATTATAGGAAACCGGGCGGAAAGCGGAACAAAGATTTTAGAGGAACTCGGCGAGCAGGAAATCAGGGAAGGAAAGCTGATCGTGTACACATCGGCAGATTCGGTTCTGCAGATCTGCGGGAACGAGGAGACGATGGGATTAGAGACCCTGTATCATTACTGTGAGATTGCCAGAAAACTGACGATGCGTGATGCGTGGAGGGTGGGACGCGTGATCGCCCGCCCGTATGTGGGAAAGAAAAAAGGCGAGTTTGTCAGAACCAGCAACCGCAGGGATTATGCGTTGAAACCGACCGGGCCAACAGCATTAAATGCGCTTCAGGAAGCCGGATATGACGTGCTGGCGGTCGGAAAGATCCATGATATTTTTGACGGATACGGAATTACAAAAAGTCTGCATTCGACCAGCAGTGTCCATGGGATGGACCAGACCATTGCGCTGGCCCAATCCGATTTCTGCGGTTTGTGCTTTACCAATCTGGTCGATTTTGATGCCCTGTGGGGACACCGGAGAAATCCGATCGGATACGGAGAGGAAATCGAGCGGTTTGACAAAAAGCTCGGAGAACTTATGCCACTGCTTAAAAAAGAGGATCTGCTGATGATCACGGCGGACCATGGAAACGATCCAACGTATAAGGGCACGGATCACACAAGAGAGCAGGTGCCGCTGCTTTTGTATTCGCCATCCGATCAGGGAAGCGGGCCGCTCCCGACACAGGATACATTTGCGGTGATCGGGGCGACCATTGCGGATAATTTTGGAGTGCAGATGCCGGCAAATACGATCGGCACATCACTTCTTCCGTTGTTATAGTTTGCAGAAGAGAGGGAAAAGCCGATGATGAATCGATTTATTGCACACAATATGCCAAAAATAGAGCTGCACTGTCATCTGGACGGTTCGGTGAGCCTGCCCCTGATCCAGAAACTGATGCAGCAGGAGAAAAAAGAGCCGCTGGGGCTGGAAGAACTGCGGGAAAAACTAGTGGCACCGATGGACTGCAGTTCACTGGCAGAGTATCTGGAAAAGTTTGAACTGCCGCTTGGCTGCCTGCAGACGAAGGAGGGACTTTCGGCAGCAGCACAGGATCTGGCACTTTCTGCAGCAAAAGAACAGGTCAAGTATCTGGAAGTGCGTTTTGCACCTGCATTTTCCATGGAGCAGGGGCTTTCGGTCCGGGAAATCTTAGAGAGCGTCCGGGATGGCCTGAAAAAAGCAGAAGAAAAAGCGGACATCCTGACCGGAATGATTGTCTGCACCATGCGCAATCTGGAAACCGAAAAAAATATTGCCATGTTAAAAGAAGCGCGGGAATTTCTCGGAAACGGTGTTGTTGCCTGTGATCTGGCAGGGGATGAAAAGGCGTACCCGACAGCAGCGTTTGCGGACGTATTTGCCACTGCAAAAAAATATGGCATGCCATATACCATCCATGCAGGAGAATGTGGAAGCAGGGAAGAAATCCGTACGGCCATTGAACTGGGAACATCGCGGATCGGTCACGGAATTGCCATGAGCGGGGACGAGGAATTAAAGAAGGAAGTTGCAGAGAAAAAGATCGGAGTGGAACTGTGTCCGACGAGTAATCTGCAGACAAAGGCGGTCACGGATTTTACAGACTATCCGTTTAGGGAATTTTACGATGCCGGAATTTTGCTTTCCATCAATACGGACAACCGTACCGTCAGCGATACCAGCTGTACGGATGAATATATGCGTCTGGCAGAAGCCGGGATGTTTCAAGAGCCGATGTGTGAGAAAATTTATATGGCTTCGCTGCATTCGGCATTTGCGGACGATGATACCAAACAGGTATTATGGAAAAAGTGGATGTCAATGTTTGATTTATAGACCTGTTTTCGGTATAATGTAACATTGCGTAGGTTCTATCAGCATCTGATGGACCGTACTTATCAAACGATAAATTATAGTAGAAAGAAAAAGAGGAATAAGATGTCAATCGATCAGAGCAAAATTCGTAATTTTTGTATTATTGCCCATATTGATCACGGTAAGTCTACACTTGCGGATCGAATCATAGAAAAAACAGGAACGCTGACCAGCCGTGAGATGCAGGCACAGGTTCTCGATAATATGGATCTGGAGCGTGAGAGGGGAATCACGATCAAATCCCAGGCAGTGCGCATCATTTATCAGGCAAAGGATGGAGAGGAATATATTTTTAACCTGATTGATACGCCGGGACACGTGGACTTTAACTATGAAGTGTCCAGAAGTTTGGCAGCCTGTGAGGGGGCAATTCTGGTTGTCGATGCTTCGCAGGGCATTGAAGCTCAGACCTTGGCAAATACCTATCTGGCAATTGATCATGATCTGGATGTGCTTCCGGTCATCAACAAGATTGATCTGCCGAGTGCACGCCCGGAAGAGGTCGCACAGGAAATCGAGGATGTGATCGGTATCGAGGCGATGGATGCCCCGCGTATTTCTGCAAAGACCGGACTGAATATTGAGGAAGTGCTTGAACAGATCGTGACAAAGATTCCGGCACCTGCCGGAGATCCGAAGGCACCGCTTAAGGCGTTGATCTTCGATGCGCTGTATGATTCCTATAAGGGTGTAATTGTTTTCTGCCGGATCAAGGAAGGTACCGTCAAAGTGGGAACCAAAATCAAAATGATGGCCACAGGAGCCGAGGATCTGGTGACAGAAGTGGGATATTTCGGTGCCGGGCAGTTTATTCCGTGTGACGAGCTTTCTGCAGGTATGGTTGGATATATCGCGGCGAGCATTAAAAACGTGTGTGATACACGTGTCGGAGACACTGTGACAGAGCTCGACCGCCCGTGTGCAGAACCGCTTCCGGGATATAAAAAGGTCAATCCGATGGTGTACTGCGGATTATATCCGGCAGACTCTGCCAAGTATCCGGATCTGCGGGATGCGCTTGAAAAACTGCAGGTCAATGATGCATCGTTACAGTATGAACCGGAGACGTCCCTTGCCCTGGGATTTGGATTCCGCTGCGGATTCCTTGGATTACTGCATCTTGAGATTATTCAGGAGCGTTTAGAGCGTGAGTTTAATCTGGATCTTGTGACAACGGCACCCGGTGTTATTTATAAGGTGCACAAGACCAACGGAGAAGTGTTTGACCTGACCAATCCGTCCAATCTGCCGGACCCTTCGGAGATTGAATATATGGAGGAACCGTTTGTATCGGCAGAGATCATGGTAACCAGCGAGTATGTCGGGGCAATTATGAAGCTTTGTCAGGAACGCCGCGGTATTTATATCAGCATGGATTATATTGAAGCAACCCGTGCCGTGATCAAATATGATATGCCACTGAATGAGATTATTTATGATTTCTTTGATGCATTAAAGTCGCGGTCCCGCGGATATGCCTCTTTTGATTATGAAATGAAAGGATATGTCCGTTCCGACCTTGTCAAACTGGATATTCTTATTAATAAGGAGATGGTGGACGCCTTATCCTTTATTGTATTCAAAGACAGTGCATATGACAGAGGCCGTAAAATGTGTGAGCGTCTGAAAGAAGAGATTCCGAGACATCTGTTTGAAATCCCGATTCAGGCAGCCGTAAACGGAAAAGTCATCGCTCGTGAAACGGTTAAGGCCATGCGCAAGGATGTCCTGGCAAAATGTTACGGCGGTGATATTTCCCGTAAGAAAAAGCTTCTGGAGAAACAGAAGGAAGGAAAGAAGAGAATGCGTCAGGTCGGCAGCGTAGAAGTGCCGCAGGAGGCATTCATGAGCGTATTGAAACTGGATGAAGACTGATTCTATGAATGAAAAGAAACTGGAATTATATATTCATATCCCTTTTTGCGTGAAAAAGTGTGATTACTGTGATTTCCTGTCCTTTCCGGCAGACAGCAATACACAGATCAGATATGTGCATGCCCTGCTGCAGGAAATCCGTTATTACGGAAATCTGCTTGGGGATTATCATGTCCCGACAATTTATATCGGAGGGGGCACGCCGAGCTGGCTGGAGGAAAATCTGATTTACACCGTGCTGCAGCAGGTTGCTTCGAGTTTTCATGTGGAGGCGGATGCGGAGATCAGCATCGAGTGCAATCCGGGAACGGTGACGGCAAAGAAACTGAATGTCTATCAGAGTGCGGGGATCAACCGCCTCTCGATCGGACTGCAGTCAACAAACAATGAGGAGCTGAAAGCACTTGGAAGAATTCACACGTATGATCAGTTTTTAAAAACGTATGAGCTGGCGAGAAATGCAGGGTTTGAAAATATCAATATTGATCTGATGAGCGGTCTGCCTTACCAGACGCTGGACAAATTTTTAGAATCCCTGCAGACGGTGATCCGGCTGAAACCGGAACATATTTCGGCATATTCCCTGATCATAGAAAAGGGGACACCGTTTTATGAACGGTATAAGTTTGACGCAGTGAAGCAGGAAGCCGGACTTCATACAGAGATTCTTCCGGACGAGGATGAGGTATACCGCATTTATAAGGCCACGCAGGATGTACTGAAACAGGCGGGATACCGGCAGTATGAAATCTCCAATTTTGCCCAGCCGGGGTATGCCTGCAGACATAACATCGGCTACTGGACCAGAGAAAATTATCTGGGGCTGGGGCTGGGGGCATCTTCCCTGGTGGAAAATGTCCGGTATACCAACACCCGGCAGCTGTATGCGTATGGAGAATTTTGTGACCACCTGCAGGAGAAGTCTCCGGCAGAGTTTTTAAAAGACGGGGAGCATGCCGTACCGGAGGATCTCTGGATTGGCAGCTGTGTACAGGAACAGGCACAGATTCTGACAAGAAAAGAGCAGATGGAGGAATTTATGTTTCTGGGGCTGCGGATGAATGAGGGAGTAACCAGAGCAGCGTTTGAGCAAAGCTTTGGGGTACCGATTGAGGCCGTGTATCTGGAAACACTTCGCAAGCTGAAAGAACAGGGACTTTTGCAGATGGTTGCTGGCAGGATTGCACTGACCGACAAGGGGATGGATCTGGCCAACTACGTGATGGCGAAGTTTCTTTTATAAAATATAATTATAAAATAAAAATAAAATAGCATCAGGGTGTTGACAAAAAAACACCTTGGTGCTATTTTAATAGCAGAACGATATTAGCACTCTAAGTAAATGAGTGCTAACAAACCAAAAACAACCGGTGAAGGTTCAGGAACAGGAGACGGGAAAATGGCAGACGAGAATATGGAATTGGATGAAAGAAAAGTAAAAATTCTGGATGCAGTTATCCGTAATTATCTTGCAACCGGTGAACCTGTGGGATCACGAACCATTTCAAAATATACGGATCTGAATTTAAGTTCTGCAACCATCCGCAATGAGATGGCAGATCTTGAAGAACTTGGTTATATCGTGCAGCCACATACATCAGCAGGAAGAATTCCTTCAGACAAAGGCTATCGGTTTTATGTGGATCATCTGATGCAGGAAAAAGACCGGGAAGTCAAAGAAATGAAGGACTTCGTAATAGAAAAAACCCAGAAGATGGATGAGGTATTAAAAAAGGTTGCAAAGATGCTTGCAAACAACACCAATTATGCGACAATTGTTTCCGCACCGACTTACAGTGGAAACAAAGTAAAGTTTATGCAGCTGTCCAATGTAGATGAGAAACATATACTGGCAGTTATCGTAATGAACAGCAACATGGTAAAGAATCAGATGATCGATGTGGAAGAACCACTCGACAACGAAACTTTACTGAAACTGAACATTCTGCTGAATACAGCATTGAATGGGTTGTCACTGCAGGAAATCAATCTGGGAACGATTTCCAAACTGAAAGAGCAGGCAGGCGTGCACAGTGAGATTGTTTCCCATGTGCTGGATGCACTGGGACAGACACTGAGTGAAAACGAGGATCTGCAGATCTACACAAGCGGTGCAACCAATATTTTGAAATATCCGGAACTTTCTGATTCAGAGAGTGCGGCAGGTCTTCTTTCCACATTTGAGGAAAAAGATGAGCTGGTAAATCTGGTAACGGAATCCCTTTCTGAGGGGGAGAGCAAAGGAAATGAAATACAGGTTTATATCGGAAATGAAGCTCCGGTACAGACCATGAAAGATTGCAGTGTCGTTACCGCAACTTATGATCTGGGGGAGGGCGTCAAAGGAACGATCGGAATTGTTGGTCCGAAACGGATGGATTACGAGAATGTTGTTGACAACCTCAAAAACTTAAAGTCCCAGTTAGACGGTATTTTTGATAAAGAAAAAGGGCAATCCTAGAAAGGTGGTAAACATGGCAGAGAACAAAAAAGTCATGGAAGAAGAGGCAGTAGATACAAAAGAAACCAAGGTCGAACAGACATGTGAGGAAACAAAGGACACAAAGGAGACGGCGGCAGAGAAAACAAAAGAAACTGCAGCCGAAGAAAAGGATACAAAGAAAGAAGAGAAATCCGAAAAAAAGGGTGCCTTTGGAAAGAAAAAGAAAGATAAAAAAGACGAACAGATCGAAGATTTAAACGACCGTCTGAAACGTCAGATGGCAGAGTTTGATAATTTCCGTAAACGTACGGAAAAAGAAAAAGCGCAGATGTTTGACATGGGAGCAAGAACAATCATTGAAAAGATTCTCCCGGTTATCGACAATTTTGAGCGTGGGCTTGCAGCTGTACCAGAGGAACAAAAGGATGATGCTTTTGTTACCGGTATGGATAAAGTATATAAGCAGATGCTGACAGAATTAGATGCCATCGGGGTGAAACCGATTGAGGCACTGGGAAAGGAATTTGATCCGGATCTCCATAATGCAGTTATGCAGGTGGAAAGCGAAGAGTATGAACCGGGAACAGTTGCCCAGGAATTACAAAAAGGTTACACCTACAAGGACAATGTGGTCCGCCACAGTATGGTCGCTGTAGTCAGCGAATAAAGGTATTTCCTATTCCGCATGGAGTAGTAAATCATAAATTAGCAAAACAATTTTATTTGATCATAATTTTAGCAGGAGGAAAAGAAAATGGGCAAGATCATTGGTATTGACTTAGGAACAACCAACAGCTGTGTAGCTGTTATGGAAGGTGGAAAACCTACCGTTATTGCAAACCAGGAAGGTGCAAGAACAACACCATCCGTTGTAGCATTTACAAAGACAGGAGAGCGTCTCATCGGTGAGCCGGCAAAGCGTCAGGCTGTTACAAACGCTGAGAAGACGATTTCTTCCATTAAGAGACATATGGGTACGGATTATAAAGTAGCCATTGATGACAAACAGTACAGTCCACAGCAGATTTCCGCTATGGTACTTCAGAAATTAAAGGCTGATGCAGAAGGATACCTTGGAGAAAAGGTTACAGAAGCTGTTATTACAGTTCCTGCATATTTCAACGATGCACAGCGTCAGGCAACCAAGGATGCCGGAAAGATTGCAGGTCTGGATGTAAAGCGTATCATCAACGAGCCTACTGCAGCAGCACTTGCATATGGCCTTGATAACGAAAAAGAACAAAAGATCATGGTATATGACCTTGGTGGTGGTACATTTGATGTATCTATCATTGAGATCGGTGACGGTGTCATCGAAGTATTATCTACCAACGGTGATACACATCTTGGTGGTGATGATTTTGATAACAAGATCACACAGTGGATGATCGATGAGTTTAAGAAGGCAGAGGGTGTTGATCTTTCTACCGACAAGATGGCTTTACAGAGATTAAAAGAAGCTGCCGAGAAAGCAAAGAAGGAACTTTCTTCCGCAACTACTACAAATATTAACTTACCATTCATCACAGCTACTGCTGAGGGACCAAAGCACTTTGATATGAACCTCACCAGAGCAAAATTTGATGAATTAACACATGATCTCGTAGAGAGAACTGCAGTACCGGTACAGAACGCTATGAAGGATGCAGGTCTTACCAATGCAGATTTAGGCCAGGTTCTTCTGGTTGGTGGTTCTACACGTATCCCGGCTGTACAGGATAAGGTAAGACAGATGACAGGCAAAGAGCCAAGCAAGTCCTTAAACCCGGATGAGTGTGTAGCAATCGGTGCTTCTATTCAGGGTGGTAAATTAGCAGGTGATGCAGGTGCCGGCGAGATCTTACTTCTCGATGTAACACCACTGTCACTTTCTATCGAGACCATGGGTGGTATTGCAACCCGTCTGATCGAGAGAAATACTACCATTCCTACGAAGAAGAGCCAGATCTTCTCTACCGCAGCAGATAACCAGACCGCTGTAGATATCAACGTTGTACAGGGTGAGCGTCAGTTCGCAAGAGATAACAAATCTCTCGGACAGTTCCGTCTGGATGGTATCCCGCCAGCACGTCGTGGT
>OGGT01000184.1_pt1:0-40000 | contig 41018 bp, 29 predicted proteins | sample 1571311 | NCBI WGS metagenome assembly OGGT01 (sample SAMEA2581931, study PRJEB24529) | metagenome | biome: Human gut stool | place: China | collected 2011
GCAGTATCAAGTACGGTAAAACTCCGTTTTCCCGACTTGCTGTTGCACTCACCTTTCATTATCTTTGCATAAGATAAGATGCACTCGGTGGTCTATAGACAGCATTCCGATATTGTCTCCGTACCGCTAAATAGGAGTAAGCTTACACATTTAAACGTAATAACAAAATATATCCGTGCACGTGGTCTGGAATGGTTATGGTTTTCGTGAGATAGTGACGTGGTTGAGCCGCATCACCCATTGTCGTGGCTTTGGAGTACAGTCACCGTCCGCCTATCGTTTCATACGATATGTGGTAAACGAGCACTATCCATATTACGCATATGCAGACCTTAGAGAGAAGTTTCCCTATATCGGTTCGACAGACGAGAAGTTATGCAGACTGTATTTTAGAATAGCCAATTATCAGCAGCCAATGACATTCATCAATATCGGTAAAAGTGACTCTGCACTTGTGGCATACATAAATGCAGGATGCCGCAAGACAAAGGTGATTGACTATCGTGATATTAAGGCGGTTGAAAGAAACAAGCCATATGACGGCATTCCGTCGCCATTGCTTTTCCGCATTAATCTGAAAGACGTGCACGGAGAGTTCTCTCCTTGTTTTATAGATAACATCCCTGATGACTCCATAATGATTCTCGAGGGCATAAAAGGCAGCCATGCCGCGCGGGAGATATGGAAAAGTCTGATGAATGACAGCCGTACAGGGGTCACATTCGATCTGTATTACTGCGGTATATTATTCTTCGACAAAAGGATAAAACAGAATTATATTGTGAACTTTTAATATAAGACAATGAAAATATACACACGTACCGGAGACGACGGCACCACATCACTGCCAGACGGCAGGCGTACAGACAAGACTGACTGGCGTATTGAGTTATATGGCACTATGGATGAGCTCAACTCATATCTCGGTCTGCTTACATCCGTGATGGAGGACGGTCGTGACAAAGACTTCATCTCCGAGATACAATGTCTGCTGTTTCGGATAGGGAACGAGTTTGCCGGTTTCTCACAATCAACTTTTTCCTCTTCTGATGTAGCAGGTCTTGAGAATGAGATAGACCGTCTGCAAAGTTCGCTGCCTCCATTACATTCATTCGTCATTCCAGGGGGAACTCCTGCGGCTGCCACATGCCATGTCTGCCGTGCATTGTGCAGGCGTGCGGAACGCAGGATGCTGTCGATGACGGAGCGAAATACAAATGATTACACATCACTTGCTTTCATGAACAGACTATCAGACTATCTGTTTGTTTTAGCAAGAAATTTAAATTTTATTAGTAATACAGCAGAAAAAACTCTCACTATTTCTTGCATATAGCATAAATTTTATTATTTTTGCGCGTACATAAAAAACCTAATATAAAAAGAAAGATTATGTATTGGACACTTGAATTGGCTTCTAAACTTGAAGATGCACCTTGGCCCGCAACCAAAGATGAACTCATAGACTATGCCATGCGCTCCGGCGCACCGCTCGAAGTGCTTGAAAACTTGCAGGAAATAGAGGATGAAGGTGACGTGTATGAGAGCATTGAGGATATATGGCCTGATTATCCGACAAAAGAAGATTTCCTCTTCAACGAGGATGAGTATTAAGCCGCAAACCGGCGTAAAGTATTGAACATCAGATTGAAAATCATCGGAAGTGGGGACAACAAGAATCCCCACTTTCTCGTTTTACCGCCTTTTATGATATAAAAATCTGCGGGTAGATCGTTGATATATTGTCACTTGGTTGGCATTCTCCAAAAATCAGGCTCATTAAATATTCACAAACCTGCAAAAAGAACATTTTTGAATGTTTGTGCTTAGTCTTTCCACAAAGGTTCTTCACGCCAGTTTGCAGGAAAGCCCATCGCTTTTACATCCACATTGGGATGTGCTTCCAATAGCGCAAATAAATCTTGCTTGAAAGTGTTATCAGGGTGGATGCTATTTTGCAGGTATGCAATGCAGCAAAGTTGGGCATAAAGTTTCATCATGAGAAGGCGTGTGCTGCTTATCCATGCTTTCGGCATACGTTTGGGAAGTTGTGGCATATTGGGAAAACTGCGGTTCCAAATCGGGCGTGATGAGCAATACAATTCCGTAATAAGGTAGTGGCTTTAATCCAACTTTCCAAATATAAATGCTGTGGAACGTCCAAATCATGTGCAATCTGTTTCTTTATTGCTTTGTCTGACATATTATAGTATAATTTGGAAAGTGTACCTAAAGAAACAATCTCTAACGTTTTCCATACAGGTGGAAATTCAGGACTGGTATATTTTGCGAAGTGTTCTAAAATGAAATCTTCTTTGGAACGTTGCAATTCTTGTTGAATATGGTTCAGGTTTTCAGCAAACACTACCTGCGGAGATAATAGAACGCCTTCCCGTACGCACAACGTTCGACAGCCGTTATTTCGGTGACAGACACCAAGGCATCCCCGCCAACGGATATCATGCCATGGTAAGACGAATGCTCGACGGTGTGGAGACACTGACAGGAACAGACTTCTGCAAGCAACGCGACTTCTGGCTCGGGCGTGCGCCAAAGATTGTTTACACCGGTATGATAGACGAACTTATGGACTATCGTTTCGGCGCGCTGGACTATCGCGGTCTGGAGTTCCATACCGAACGTGTGGATGTGTCCGACTATCAGGGCATTGCCGTAATAAACGAGACATCGCCTGATGTTCCCTACACGCGGACAATAGAGCATAAACATTTCTGTCCTACGCAACCCAAGCTTCCTTACACAATAATCACACGAGAATATCCAACCCAATGGAGTCCGGGGCAGGAGGCATATTATACGGTGAACAATGCACGCAACCATCGTCTTTACAACAGATACCGCGAAGCCGCCGCAAGCCTTTTCCCCAATATAATCTTTGGCGGACGCCTCGGAGAATACAGATACTATGATATGGACGACGCCATCATGGCTGCACTCGCTCTTAAACTCTGATTCTTACCGCAGCTTGGGTTAAGCCGAATGCCGTAAGACAGCCCAAGCTGTCTTTTCACCTTACAGTTTACTCCTATTCATTAAATAAAAGCAAAGACGGTTTTACGCCTAACCTCAAACACGATTCGTGTATATTGATTCCGAAGTCAATATCGTAACATATTTTTATAGAATGTAAAGAAAATAAACGTTAATTTCTTTGCTTTCTTGTTTAGAATTATGTGATTCGAGCGTCTTTATATCATAAAAAGCCGTCAAACTCTGATGATATCATAATAACATGAGGAGAAGTACTTCTGTATGTTATTAAAAGGAAACCTATAAAAACCTAACATTATGAGAAAGTGTATTTAATGTTTGTAATTAGACACTTACAAACAACCACAAACAAAAACAAACAACACGAACTAAACTCCTGATAATCAGAGTTGTTCGAATTTTAACACTTCGCAGTCGCTATTTGGTGATATGCATTTTTGATGATAATTTTGCCACGTATTTCTACCGCAGAGAAATTACGGGGCTTATTTTTTGTCATATCGTGTACTCTGTTTACACCGGTTGACAACGGTTTACATGAGAAGACAAATTTGGGGCATATATGCAAGTCCCGCCATATCGTGCACAGAGGCGACAACAGTTGACAAGCATTTACTTCCGTACACTCTCTTGCGTGGAATATGACAGATTGTTCAACGCAAAAAAGAGAATCACATGAAAAGAACCAAGAAATGCCTTTATTGCGGCAAGGAGTTCAGCACACAGAACGCGGTGAAAAAGTACTGCTGTATTGAATGTGCCGAAGCCGCCAAGCAGGAGATAAAGAAGAAAAGGAACAGCCTCCTCAATGAACTTGCACCAATAGCTAATTTGCGACAGCAAGACTATTTCACTTTCTCACAGGCAGCCACATTGATGGGATGCAGCCGGCAATACATCTACAAGCTGGTGGCACAAGGAAAGCTCCATGCCTCACGCATCAGTGACCGAATGTCCATTATCCGCAGGAAGGACATAGAAGACATGCTGGAAGAAAATCCATACAGACGGGTAATCCCTTGCCAACGTCCCAAAGCCAGTCAGATAATCGTCTGTAAATCCCAACAAAAGGGAAAAGAAACATCAAACGAACCGATGGAATACTACAGCGGTGAGGATGTGATGAGGATATACAAGGTCAAACAGTCATGGCTATATACCAGTGCCAAACGCAACGGCATCCCCACTTGTAGGATTTCCGGCAGAACCTTTTATAGCAAACACCATACGGATGAGTTTTTCGGTACAGCAGTAGATGTTGAGAACATTGAAGAATGGGTCACTACATCAGAGGCATCTGAAAGATACGGCATGAGCGCCCCTTCGCTTCGCTCCTGTTCCTATCGCCATAAGATTCCAACCAAGAGAGAATACGGCATTACCTATTACTCCAAGCAACATCTTGACGAATGGTTCAAACCAGACTTGCGGAACGATGACCGCTTTTATACGACAGCGCAAGCATGTCGGTTGATGAACGTGACCAGCGCCAACCTTACGGCCATCATCAAACGGTATCATATCACCAAGAAACGGATAGGAGTCAGTAACCTTCTACTGAAATCCGATATAGAACGGGCAATCGCTGAACGCAGGGCAAAAGGCCTCATTTAATAGATGAAACGGAAATGATTTGCGAATGATGCAAATGAAAATCATCCGCTTCATACCATTTGAGACCTTTGCGCCACTATTCACAAATAAATTGAAACAATTATGAGTACGAATTGCAAGACTGTGTCCCTGCGTACACGTAAAATCAAGAACGGAGAACAACTGTCATTTTATCTTGACTATTATCCAGGCTACCGTGATGAAAGCACGATGAAGACCATGCGACATGAGTCACTCGGCATATACATCTATGCCAAGCCTAAGAACCAGCGGGAGCGTGACTATAACGAACGCATGTGCGAGAAAGCAGAAGCCTTGCGTTGCAGACGTTATGAAAGCATCGTCAACGAGAAGTATGAATTCTTCGACAAGGAGAAGATGAAAGGTGACTTCCTTGCTTATTTCGAAAAACTGGCCCGAAAGAAGAATACCAAGTGGGAACATGTCTATAAGCACTTCCACACCTTCGTAAAGGGCAAGTGCTCCTTCGGAGAGATAAATGTAGACATGTGCAACAAGTTCATGGAATATCTCTACAATGCACCGCAAGGGCTGCACAAGAACCTCAAATTGCACACCAACACAATTGCAGGCTATTGGTCAACCTTCCGTGCAGTGATGCACACAGCCTACAGAGACCGCAAGATAAGAGAGAATCCCAACGGATTCCTAGACCGTATAGACACCATACCCACTGAAAAGCAGCACTTGTCACAGCAAGAGCTGGTAAAGCTGGCTGCAACGCCGTGTGAATCGTCTGTCCTGAAGACCGCATTCCTGTTTTCCTGCCTGACGGGACTGAGGAAAAGCGATATCAAGGCACTGAAATGGGAAGACATACAGTCCTATGGCAATAGCGGAGTCATGTATGTGACAGTCAGGATGCAGAAGACAAAAGACATCATTCATAATCCCATCAGCGAGGAAGTTCTGGAACTTATAGACTACAATCCCGATAAACGGGGGCTTGTATTTCCGGATTTCCGCGACAAGCTGACGCAAGTCCCGCTTAAAAAGTGGATAAAGGCGGCAGGTATCACCAAGCACATCAGTTTCCATTGTGCAAGGCATACCTTCGGATGCCTTCAGGTGGAAGCAGGAACAAACCTTATGGTCATCCAGCGCCTGATGGGGCATAAAAACTTTTCCACGACAGAAATATACGCAAAGATGTCGGATGAACAGATACGGGCAACAGTCAATTGCGTCAAGTTGAAATAGCCCATTATCACATTGCAAACATTGTCAACGAGGGATTGCCCAATGAGGCAGTCCCTTTTCGTTTTACCCCTTTAAAGTCAAGTTATAGTATGATTTAAGAGTATGAATCATACTTGTTTCATAATCAATCTTAAAAAAGGCATAATAACGAGAATCAAATACTGATAATCACAAATGCGCAGCTTAACTTTGTCCCAGAAAAATCAGAAACCACGTACAATAAACAAGAATGAGAAATATGGAAAAAGTATTGTCAGCAAGAACGGACATGAGAGAGAAATGCCTTCTTTGGGGCTTGCCGGGAATAGTCATCTGCACCATTTCATTGCTCGTGTCATTGAAGGTAGGATACAGCTTTGGACAAAGCAGTTTTGTTGAATGCATAACCTTTGCGGTATGCACCGCATTGCTGTTCCTCTTATATTGGCTTATATTCCAGACACTGCCGCAAGACCTCTGCAATATAATAGTCAGCCATTGGCAAAAGCAGACAGAACAGACCTACGGCATTAGTGATATTGCAGAAGAGTCAAAAAAGCAAGAGAAATTGCTCCTGCCTGACGTGGCTAATATTCATTCTAGTCCGGTCCAGGAAGATTGCAGACAAACGGTTGAAAAGCCGATTGAGGATTCGATTTCAGTCATTCAAGATGCGACACCCCTATCAGAAAGCCCCCTGTCAATCTATGACAGATGCAGGTCTGTCCATCGCGAACAGCAGGAACGGCAAAGAAAGGAAATGCTCCAATGTGTCAACACCTATATTCTTGAAACCATGTCCCCGTTCTGTGATATGGAAACAATCTCCTTTATTCAGGAAGATGTCATGGAATGGGCCAATGACAAGAACCATGAGCCGAGAGCAGTATCCGTAAGTTCAGAATTGACGACTCTTGACTTGAGGCATTTTGTATGGAACATAGCCGAACGTCTCCAATTCTTCGGCATGGACTATTCCTGTATGCAGAGGGGAATGTTCGTCAAGCATTTGTTTCCTGACATCTGCCGCAATGCAGAAGCGGATTACTTGGCGAAGAACCTGACCCATAAGGCAAAAGAAGGATTCATCAAGCTGGACAAACCTGATAAAGGAAAATTCTTGTTTCATGGACCTGTAGAATAGACGACAAAAGGCATGAACTGCCGTCCATACCTTTTATCGGATTTGTAACTTTATCGATTATCTCTGCAGATGAGATTCTCCAGTCAGAATATTTTTGGAGATTTATAAGCGGATGTGCGATACCAATTGGTGTCATGCTTATATCGCGAAATGGCGATGGACGGACTGACACCGCATCGTTCGGCTTCTTTTGCAATGGTCTTCACAATCTTATAAGGTGAAAGGCTTGTACATCCCACTTTAAGGATGTTTTCCCATGTTTCATCAGGTATAAGCATCTGTCTGGCAAACTCGTTTGCCTCTTTCTCTCTCGGGTCATTAGAGTATTCAATACCTTCAATAGAAATGAAAGCCTTGTTCCCTTCAGAGAAGTGGCGATCGATATGGCATAATTCATGAAGAATATCAAATGCCAGCTTGTCCATGTCATTGTAGCGGTAAGTTACGGTGATGACCGGCATGTCCCCAGTGAAAGTTGAATAAGCATCAATCGGAGTCTTGTCCAGTTTCTCCACCTTAATGTAAGATATGCCATAGCCATTCAGGCATTCTTTGATGGATTCAGTCGTAAGCGCTCTTTCGTTGGCCATGCGTGCGATGACCTCAGCCGCTTTTATGGCATTTCCCTTCTGGTAATTGTCCAATGGCTGGATACGGGAGATTTCAAGTTTGTTGAGGATGAGCCAAGTCAGCATGTTCTTTTCATCCATCTGCACCTTTTCGCTGTGCTTGTACATGCCAGCGACCTGCAATCGGAGTTCATTGGATGAGAGCAAGTCAAATGAAAACAACTCTTTTAGTCTCTTCACTCTTTCCGAACAAGACAACATTATAAGGCCCAAACGTTTATACAAGGCTTGAATATTGAAGATGTTCGCACACGCATCTTCAAATTGAAGAGCATACTGTTCTTCTGTTCTCTTTTCATCCAAAGCCTTGCATTCGTACATGTAGCCGTTGTGCAGATTCATCCAGGTCTTGTATGGAATACCTAACTGAGATTCCAGCTTCATGGCCAGATCTTCATTCAGGTTCCGTTTTCCTTTGATGAATTCATTCAGGTGGGTCGCTTGTACGCCAATTGCTTGGGCAAAATCTTTTTGTTTGATACCACGTTCCTGCAACTCTTCACGCAAGATTTCTCCCGGGTGGATTGCCCTGGCAGGAACTATTCGGTTACTTCTTGTTGCCATAATGAGTGCTATCTATTTCTAAAAGTTCAACTTCGATGCCGTCCTCCGTTTCTGTAAATAACAAACGTTCAACCATTCCGTTCACCAGTCTCACAGAGCTTAAAGGTTCTTTCACGTACTTCAGTTTTTCGTAGTGAAGAAAACTGAAAGGCTTGAGTTCTTCTGTTGAATCCACATCGTACATGATGGAGACAGCTCTTTGGTAACCTTCAACCAACTTCTTGTTCTTGCAAAGTTTCTTATACTTTCGGTCTTCGGTTTTACCGTTTGAATACAATTCGGATAACGCTTCATCTTTGAAAATAATTTTCATAAGCGTCAATAGCTTTTGTTTTCTGCTGCAAAATTATATAAAAATTCCCATATCTGGTAATTTATCGGAAGATTATTTTGTTTTTATATTTATTTTCTTCTGATTATAACACTTTTATAGCCATATTTTAACATGATAGGCTTCTTTTGACATGAAACCCAAACAATATTTTGTTGCGCACTGCCACCAACCAAATTCTTTTTTTAATCCAACAACTACGGCCAATCATTAATTCTTCCATCCATTTTCTTTCCCCAATCCAACTAATCCCGACAGATAATGAAATGATTTTCGAATGATGCAAATGGCGGGTGTCAGTGCAGGACCATTCAATTCCTTTGCAGCACGGATTACAAAAGATCCGTGTTGAATTATGATAAATGAAAACTTGACTTTCAACGACCTTCCGCAGGTTGTCGCCCAGCTTCGGGATGAAGTGATGGGCATGAAGCAGATGCTTGGCGCACTGCAGCGAGTGAACGAACCCAGAAAGCAGAACACCCACAGGCCCATGAGTGTGGAGGAAGCATCCGAATATCTGAGGATACCTATCAACACCCTCTACATGAAATTGGCAAACGGTGTAATCCCTGCCACCAAACCAGGCAAGAGATACGTGCTCTATCGTGACGAATTGGATAAATGGCTGGAGTCAAACCGCAAGAATCCCGTACCGCTTACCGATGAGGAACAGAATGCAGCCATTCTTGGAAGCCACCGCCGCAAGCCTAACAAAATCGACTGGTGACCATGGAAGATTTCTATACATTTTCATTCTTCCGCGCTCCCATACGCAACACAGTTCCAGATGTGGCGTTCAGCATCCTTGATGCCTACCGCTACATCACGGAGCCTATTGCCAAGGAACAGGCGGAACACTTGCGTGCGATAACCTTATCCGATGATGCCAAGCGCTACAAGGCTGACCACTTTGACTATTGCACGTTCTCGGGACTTTTCCGTTCCCGTTCCGCTTCACAGCTTATACGGCACTCAGGACTTGTTTGTGTGGACTTTGACCATGTGGAAAATGTTCCTGCGCTGAAACAGCAGTTGCTTGACTACGAATATTTCGACACAATCCTGATGTTCACCTCTCCCTCTGGCGACGGAGTGAAGTGGATTGTGGAAGTGAATCTTCAGGGATGGGAACATTCCCGTTTCTTCAAGTCCATGAACAACTGCTTCAAGAAAAGCGGGCTTCCACCAGTTGACGCTTCGGGAAGCGATGTGGCAAGAGCCTGCTTCCTGCCGTACGATCCCGATGCCTATATTCATCCCAAATTCAGAGACTATGCCAAAGAAACTTTTTATACCCCAGCAGTGGGAAGAATGCTCAAATGAGAATTGCCAATCCGTATTGCCGGTACTGCCTGAATGCAATCAGACAGCAACTCCTGAAAACAGAAACGCTCAGACAGATTGTGCTGAAGATGTAGAACATATCGTTTCATTGATAGAGCAACGACAAGTAGACATTGCCCCTTCTTATGAGGAATGGGTCAGACTCGGATTTGCCTTGGCGGATAGCTTGGGTGAAAACGGCCGCGAACACTTCCTTCGCCTGAGTGCCATCCATGCAGAATGTACAAGAGAAGCTGCTGATAAGCAATATTCAAAATGCCTGCATTCAAAGAATTCGGGCATTACCATCTCAACCTTCTTTCATCTGGCCAAACAGGCTGGAATATCCATTTCCATCCCAAATGGTAAAATGGCAATTTGGCAAAATGGCAATTTGAAATGCAATATGGAGGCTAAAAAAGGTGCTGAAATATCCAAAAGTCCAAATTGCCATGATGGCAATATGGGAATTTCGGAGGGAAAAGCAGCATCAAATATCCAAAATGCCCAATATCCATATTGCCAAAATGGTAAAACGGATATTTGTGACAAGTGGACACAGGATGAAAACGACCTTCCTCTTTTTCCTGAAGAGGTGTATGAGCATCTGCCGCCATTTCTTGACAAGGTGGTGAAGAGTGCCATATCCCCATCAGACAGGGATATTCTGCTGACGGGTTCCCTTTCAGTATTGTCTGCCACACTCAGCAAGGTCTGCGGAGTCTATGATGAACGCATCGTATATCCGAACCTGTACCTCTTTGTATCTGCCGATGCAGGCATGGGCAAGGGGGCATTGACCCTATGCCGTGAACTGGTGTCTACCATCAATGCGGAACTGCATGCCATTTCCAAGCAGCTAATGGCGGAGTGCGAGAACAGCAAGGAAAGGAAGGTTCCCATGCGCACCCTTATCATTCCAGCCAACAGCAGTGCCAGCGCATTCATCAACACCTTGTCCGATAACGATGGCGTGGGGCTGATGTTTGAGACAGAAGGTGACACACTTACCCAGACCTTGAAGTCCGATTACGGGAACTACTCCGACACCTTGCGCAAGGCTTTCCACCATGAACCGGTATCACTATGCCGTCGCAAGGACAGGGAGTTCATCGAACTGGACTGCCCCAAGCTGAGTGTCGTGCTGGCTGGAACACCAGGGCAGGTGCGTAGTCTTATACAGGATTCCGAGAACGGACTGCTCAGCCGCTTCATGTTCTTTAATGTGAAGTTCGAGAAGAACATCCGCAACGTGTTTGCCGTAACAGACATCCAAAAATCCAAGACAGAAGTGTTCCGTCAGTTGGGCGAACAATACAAGGAATTGTCCGGCAAAATCCAACGCGAGGCATCAGCATACGAAATCGGTATTCCGCCGCTCATGCACGGTCATTTCATGGAACACTACAACCGTTTGAACAACGAGTGCTGTGAAGCCATAGGTAACAGGATGCAGGGTGTGGTGAGAAGAAACGGACTGATAGCATTCCGCATAATGATGATACTGTCCGTCATCCGGCACATGACGGATAGCTATTACCATCCGATGCCCGAAGGACTGTCTCTAAGACTGGAATGTTCAGATGAGGATTACCACACGGCTCTCATCATCACCGAGACCTTGCTTCATCATTCCGCATATATGTTCCGGCAGTTGGAGAAACCAGCTTCTTCAGTATTGGCAAATGGCAGGAACGACAGAAGGGAATTGTTATACTCCATGCTTCCCGGAAGTTTCACCAAGCAGGAGTATCTCTCTCTTGTCCGGCAATTAGGGTTCAGCGAGAGCACCTGCAACAAATGGATAGACCGTTATATCGCAGAAGACCTTCTTCATCATTGCGGACATTCAAAGTATGAGAAGGCGCATCACATACCACCTCAGACCAGTTCTTCAACAGGCCCGCCATAACGGGGCTGTCCACTCCGTGAGCTTGCTCTTATACAGACTTTACAAAAGTCCTAAACTCAATAAGGACTTTTTGCCCGAGTGCAACAAAATCCCATGAGGCAGGGAGCGGAAGTGCCCGCACATCATCCCTGCACCCAGACAGCGAGCAAGCTCTTCCCCCATTATAATATCAATCCAATCAATTACATTTTATAGAATTATGACTATTCAGAAAGAACATAAACAAGCACTGCATATCGAGAACGCCAAATCATTCAGCCGTGCGGAAGCGAACGAGAATGAACGCCGATGGGACAATGACAAAATAGACAGACTCAACCGTGATCCAGCCAATGCTTACGACAAGACACGCATGCACCTGAATTTTGAGATTGGCAGTGACGGAAAGATTCATCCGTTGGGCTATATGGACAAGAGACTGGACGAACGCTTGAAAGAGCGGCTGGACGAACTGGGCTATCATCCGTTCAAGGCGGACAGCAAGATACAGCCTAATATCTGTGCAACCATGATTATTGGCGGCAACCATGAGCGAACCACGGAAATGGCATTCGGCAATCAGATTGTCAACCGCAATAAGGGTGCAGACAACAGCCACCTGTACCGGTACCGTGAGATTGAAGATTGGGCATCGGATGTCTACCGTTGGTGTTGTGACCGATTCGGTAAGGAGAATGTCATCGGCTTTCAGGTACACCTAGACGAAAAATCACCCCATTGCCATGCCCTCATCGTTCCTGTAGGAAGAAAAGGCAAGGAGAAAAAGGAACGTGTCATGTGGTCTGCCAAGTTCGGGAAGAACGGAAACGAATACAAGGCAATCCTTCAGGATATGCACACCTCCTTATATGAAACCGTAGGCAAGAAATACGGGTTGGAACGTGGCGACAGCGTGGAAGGACGCAATGTGCGCCATCTCGACAAGCATGATTTCTACCGTGAGCAGCTGAAGTTGGAGAAGGCTATCAAGGGACTGAATACCATGAAGGAGAATATTGAAAAATCCATAGTTCAGCTTCAGAATGAAATACAGACAGTACGCTACAGCCTTGCTGAGCGCCAGATGACCTTACAGGAAGCGGACAGCAACATCTGCAAGATGCAGAATAAGATATTGGCATTACAAGAAAGATTATCCGATAAGAATGCAAAAATAGAAATGAAGCAACGCGAGCTTGACGACCTGGCCCGTAATGTCGGCAATGTGAAACGCGTGATAGCTCCGTTCAGGAATCACCTCCCGGACTTCACCGCTCCAAAAATCACAGAGATGCCGCCAACTTTCGGTCGTGAGAAATGGCTGGACAAGCAGAACAAGCATATAGAAAGGATGTTCAACAAAGTTATTGCAGAAATAGAAAGGCTGTACAGAACTGAAGCAGAAAAACAAGTGGCTATTGCCCAAAACAACCGGTTGGTAGATTACAAGGAATACCGCAGGTATATGGATGAGAACGAAAGGCTGCGCCAAAATATCCAAGAGATAGCAGGTGAAAAAGACAATCTCAGTGAAGCATTGTATGGTTTGCTTGATATTCTCACTTCTCCCAATCATCGGGAACGGATATTCACTATTGCCGATGCACTGATGGGAGGTTATCCGATTCCCTTATCATCCGGTGGCGGAGGTGACACATCCGACCTTCGTTGGGATGGGCGCAATCCAGACGAAGATGAGCAGAGCTATAGACGCAGATGCATGATGGCGGCTGTAGGTTTGGTTGTCAGCGGAAATCAACCGAGAAAATTCAGGAGATAGAGTAACTTAATTGTATATATTATGGCATCAATAAAGATAAAGTTCAGACCCTCCACTGTGGAGGGAAAGGAAGGAAGCCTCTATTTCCAGATTATACAGAACAGGATAATCCGCCAGATGAATACGGAGTATAAAATCTATGCACAAGAATGGGAATCGCAAATGGAATGCGTTATTGTTAGCGGTCCACGTACCAATATCCTATGTGGTGTTGCGGAACGTTTGAAATGGGACAGAACCAGATTGGAAAAAGCAATCCGTCAGCTTGAAATGGAAAGACGCAGGTATTCTGCAGATGATGTAATAGCATTGTTTCACAGACTGACTAAGGAAACGTCTCTGTTTTCTTTCATGCATAGCGTGATTGTCCAGCTTAAACAATTGGGGAAAATTCGTACTTCCGAAACATATACGGCAACCCTCAAAAGTTTCATGGAGTTTCGGGATGGACAGGATGTTCCGCTTGACGGCATAGAATCAGATCTTATGCTGCTGTATGAAGCTTGCCTGAAGAAGAAAGGAGTACGCATGAATACCACATCATTCTATATGCGTATTCTTCGGGCAGTCTATAATCGTGCCGTTGAGAAAGGCCTGACCGAACAGAGATATCCGTTCAGGCATGTCTATACAGGAGTGGAGAAAACAATCAAGCGGGCTGTATCAGTCAAGGTTATTAAGAAATTAAAAGAACTGGACCTTTCAATGAAGCCTTCACTTGATTTTGCACGTGACATGTTCCTGTTCAGTTTCTACACCCGAGGAATGTCCTTTGTAGACATGGCGTATCTCAGAAAGATTGATTTGCAAAACGGAATCTTGACTTATCGCCGGAGAAAAACAGGACAACAGCTAACCATAAAATGGGAAAAGTGCATGGAAGAGATTATCTGTAAATATCCATCAAATAAAACTGACTATCTTTTGCCCATAATTAAGGTACAGGATAATGAGCGGAAACAATATGATAATGCCCTTCATTTGGTCAATTACCGTTTGAAAGACCTTTCGAAGATATTGAAGTTGCAGCAGACATTGACCTTATATGTTGCCCGGCATTCGTGGGCGAGTGCAGCTAAAGCAAAGAATATTCCTTTATCGGTTATCAGCGAAGGAATGGGACATGAGTCAGAAAAGACTACGCAAATTTATCTCGCTTCTCTTGAAACTTCAGTAATTGACAAAGCCAACAAGGTAATTCTTGAGAGTCTGTAAACAAGGATTTGTTTAGCAAAATTTTCAATCTCTTCGTAAGAGACGGATATTTGGCACAAAGATACTCATTTTCGGTTAAATTTCACCTTATTTAATGTAAAAATGGTTATCTATGAGATTATACTTTCACTTTGTTTAGCAAACATTAGGAAAGAATAGAGCGATTTGCCGAATTATCAAGGCTTTCTTATTCCTTTCCGTCTCTTACGAAGAGACGAATGGAAAACACCCTCCATTAGTGCTTCAATCGGGTTGCGGATATTCTCGATAAAGACCACTAAAAGCCGTAAGGCAAAACAAAGAATAATAGAACTCCCTCGCTGTGTAAAAAGGGCTTGGTCGCCTGTCGAGACACAGTTTGGGAGTTCTTTTGCTATATAATGGGAATACTGAAAGCATTCTTGTCCAACCCATCTCGCAATCATCTGGTCATATCAGATGGTTGCATAGTTGGTTTTGACTACATTGACGTGGGTCTTGAGATAAGTGCTTTTATTGAGGACAAGATTAGTGATCGTCGTCTATCCATGCGAGTACAGGATCATCTTAATGTCTTGCTTCGTTCCCATATATGTAAATCTGAAGAATTTGGTGAGTATCTTGCGCTAACAAACATCGGAATCTTGTTTGAACCGCTTTTGAAAATTGATTTGGAAGGCTTTCTTGACAGGTGGTCACAGAATATGATATTGATTCTTGATGTAGGAAAAGGGCATGTACAGGACAACTGTCTTTTCCTTACCCAAGGATGTTCCTGCGATTATTCTGTTTCTTTAAGGGGAATTAACTACATCGAATTATTATAAAATGGCAAGCATATGAAATATAGATATTTAATCCAGTTTGAGTCTGTTGATGAGATTATCAAGTTCGATAAACTCAACGATGGCGATTACCGCGACCGCCTCGTTAAGACTTTTGTCTGCTCCAATGCATTTGAGAACTTCATCATTCCACGTATATGTCGGGAACTTGACCTCGATTCCACCCAGGAAACACGAGGTATTCAGGTTGTCGGTAACTATGGTACTGGTAAATCTCATTTGATGTCACTCTTTTCCATCATTGCGGAAGATGCACATTACCTCGATTTCCTCAACAACCAAAAAGCTAAAGAATGCTTGCAGAAAATCGCTGGTCGTTATAAGGTCGTGCGCTTCGAGATTAGTGGTACAAACTCACTATGGGATATGATTACCTATCAGATAGATAAATATCTCGAAGAATGGGGCGTTGATTATAGTATTTATGAGGACAATCGCCCTGTACCTTACTATGACAAATTGGAAAAGATGCTTGCCGCATTTGAGGATGCATACCCAGATAAGGGTTTTATGTTTGTCATAGACGAGATGCTTTCTTATTTGCAAGGTCATGCTCAACCCCATTTATTAGGAAGCGACCTTCAAGTATTGCAAGCACTTGGTCATATGTCCGACCGCACAAAATTCCGTATGGTGTTTGGTGTGCAGGAGTTGATATATCAGGCGCCAGAATTCCAGTTCGCTGCTGATATGCTTAGCCACGTAGCTGATCGTTATACCGATTTGAAGATTGAGAAGTCTGATGTGCAGTTCATCGTGCAGGAACGTCTCTTGCGCAAAAACGCCCATCAGCAGCAAGCTATTAAGGAGCATTTGCAGAAGTTTATTACGTTATTCCCTGACCTGAGTCACGACCTTGACACTTTTGTCAATCTTTATCCAGTTCATCCCTCATATTTTGACAACTTCCAGCAAATCCGTGTTGGTAAAAACCAGCGTGAAGTTCTGAAAGTGCTTTCACGTCGCTTTGAAACAATGCTTGATAAAGATGTTCCCGAGAAGGAGCCTGGCTTAATCTGCTATGATTCCTATTGGGAAGACATGCAGCGAACACAAGACCTGATGGCAATTCCTGATGTGCGCAAGGTTTCTGAAATCACATCACTTGTTGACCAGAAGATAGATGACTATTTTACTGGCGGTCGTTCGCCCAAGAAACCTTTGGCTCACCGCATCGTAGCAGCATCTGCTATTAAAATATTACAGTCAGACCTAACCAAAACGAATGGTGTGCTGGCAGAGTCATTGGCCAATGACCTTTGCTTTGTTGACCCTATAGCAACAAACTTTGACGAATTGGTTGACCTCTCTATCACCACAACTCTCAACAACATTGTTAAGGCAACCATAGGTCAATATTTTGAACGCAATGAGGAAAATCTTGAGTATCATTTGCGCATAGAGGGTGGTGTCAACTATAAGCAAAATGTCATCAACTATGCTGCCACGATGCCTGAGAATGTGAAAGATGAGTATTTCTATGATTTCCTTGCTGAGATAATGCCTGTAGATTGGAATGTCTATCGTCCTAACTTCCGAATATGGGATCACAGTGTCAACTGGAAATCTCACAACGTCCGTTTGGATGGCTATATCTTCATGGGTAATCCCAATGCAAAATCTACTACGCAGCCGAAGCAGCATTTCTACTTGTACTTCATGCCAATCTTTGATAAGGAGTCAGCAAAGCATCAACCTGAAGAAGACGGAATTTTCTTCCTTTTCGATACATTAAGTCAAGATTTCCGTGATGCAGTTACACTTTATGGAGCTTCTCAGGCACTTATCAATGGGGCCAGTTCTGTAGAAAAGCCGAACTATAAGGTTGTGAAAGATGAATACTTCAAATCTGCTCGCGAGAAATTCAATAATGAGTTCATGCAAAGTTGCATGGTGGAGTTCAATGGAGAGAAGCATCCGCTTTCGTCTCTCAACCCTCAGGGTGAGGACAAGATGAGTATGTTGAGTAATGTGGCATCAGATATTCTTGAAAACCTCTTCTGTGAACAATGCAAGCACTACCCAAAGTTTTCCAATCTGCCATATCCTCTTGGAAACAAAAACCGTGAGAATGTATTAAAGGCGGCACGTATTGCTATTGCTACTCCACAATCAGCCAGCAGTTTGGGTACTGCCATCTTGAACGGTCTTGGATTGTGGACCGATGGACATCTTTCAACAGACCGCTCTCAATATGCTCAGAGCTTGAAGAACAAACTGGAACAACGTGGTGGTCAGGTGCTCAATCGCTCTGACATATTGAAGCAGTTCTATGAAGAGCAGTATGTCACCATTGATTTCGAAATAGAGGCTGACTTGGAGTTTGTCGTAATGGCGGCTATGGCACAGCTTGGAGAAATTGAAATTGTCCTGGGCGATAGTACACATATCAACGCTGGCAATATCGAAAAGATTGTCAATCTCAACAACCACGACTTTAACACGTTCTCGCACATTGCTCCTCCAAAGGGCATTAACATCACATTGGTTCGTGAGTTGAGTCTTGGCTTATTAGGTAGTGACCGTACTGCCGAAATAGACATTCCTGATTCTCCTTTCTTTGCCGATCTGCTTACAGCAGCCCAGCAATTGGCAGCAAAGGCTGTCACCATCTCTCATCAGCTCCGTGATGGTTTCATGCTTGCTGGTGTTGAAGTGTTGAGTCCTTTCGATGGTACAGTACTCTGTAACCGTTTGGACGCTCTAAAAGGTTTGTGTGACAAGGTACGAATCTACAATACTAAAGCTAGGCTTCGTAATCTTCAGTGGACCAAAGAACAGATTCACGAGAAACTTGTCACAGACAAAGGCGAATTGCTGAAGTGGGAGAAATTGTTGAACGAAGTAGAGAAGTTTAAGTTCATCATCAGCTATCTGAGTGAGGCGAAACGTTATGTTGCTGATTCTGCGTTAAAATCTGATATGGAAACGGCTATAGAAAGTTTGGGCGATGTAATTGTCAAAGGCGATGCGCAGCGCAAACAGTACATGCAGGAACTTGAACAGTTGAAGGAGCATTATGCCGACTACTATTTGGCTGCATACGTGGCTGCTCATCTGCCTGCCACAGAAGAGGCACAGCTTACGGCTATCAAGAATATGCCTGAACGACAGGTTGCTGAAACGGTTGCACAGGCAGTACAGGCTGATGCCAGCCTGAGTATCATCAACCTGTATGAATATGACTCATGGAGACAGAAACTAAATGATGTTCGAATAGCTTCACCTACTGTGACAAAGCAGACCATTATGCAGACTCCATTCCAAAACTTCAATCCTGTTTCTGAAGGAGGCAAGCCTCTGCCAAATCTGAAAGAGTTGAAACAAGAGATAGCAGCCATACATGCTGGTATGGAAGAACAGATAAAGGCTGCATTGGAAGATCCGATGGCACAACAGAACAAGCAGATGCTTTCACAGCAGGAAGCCACATTATTCGACGAGTTTGTATCTGGTCACGTTTCTCTTACTGCTCAGTATGTGCATCCTCTGTTGACGGTAGTAAAGAAGCTCTCTACAAACTTCAATGTGGTAGAACTTACAATGGATAGTTTCAAGTCTCGCTTTAATCGACCACTTGACATTGATTCTGCCCGCAACGCTCTTTCAGCTCTTATAGAAGATATTATCAATGAGCAAAGGCAGCAGGGAAAGAAATACGAAGATATAAGAATCATCATCAAATAACGCAATATTATGGCATCAGATAAATTTTTCTCAGACGATTATCTCGACCGACTCAACCCACAACAGCAGGTTGAGCAAGGTCCTGTGACGGTTTTCGGACTCACATTCAAGAACGATGAAGAACGTCGTCAGTATTTCCGCGAAGAGTTGCGCCGTCGTTTGCCTGAGCTTCGCAAGATAGAGGGTTTCCCTATTGGAGAGGATGATGATATTATCAATCTCTCCGACCCTCCATACTATACAGCTTGCCCTAATCCTTGGCTGAATGACTTTATTGCGCAGTGGGAAGAAGAGAAAAAAGAACTTCTACGTGAAGGAAAGCGCAAGCCAGACTTTGAGGTGAAAGAACCGTATGCCAGTGATGTGAGTGAGGGGAAAACAAATCCTGTATATACTGCACATACATATCATACGAAGGTTCCTCATCCTGCTATTATGCGTTACATATTGCATTATACACAACCTGGAGATGTCGTGTTTGATGGCTTTGCAGGAACAGGTATGACAGGTGTGGCAGCCCAAGCATGTGGTGATAGAAGTACGGTGTATTCGACTAAAATTGCAGATGAGTGGAAAACAATGTTTCATTCAACACCTCAATGGGGAGTTAGGCATGCAATTTGTGGCGACCTTTCGCCGTACGCCGCAGATATGTCTTTCTGTTATAATACACCTCTTGATGTCCAAGTACTACAGAAAGAGATTAATAGGATTACAAAAGAGTTGAATGATGAATGCGGTTGGCTGTACCAAACTCTTGACGAAAATGGAAAGCCAAACGGGAAAATTAACTGCGTTGTATGGAGTGATGTTTTCGTTTGTCCTAATTGTGGTAAGGAATATGTTTTCTGGGATGCTTCAATGGATTATGAAAACAAATGTATTAAGGATGATTTTTATTGTCCTCATTGCCATTCAATGCAAACAAAGAAATCATCACGGGTTGCAATGGAAACAGTCTATGACGATGCGTTGAAGGAGACTATTCAAAAAGTAAAAACTGTTCCAGTTATCATAGCATATACTGTTGGAAAAAAGCGTTTTGAGAAGAAAGCTGACGATTTTGATAAAGAACTGATAAAGAAGATTGAGTCATTAGAAATTAGTGATTTCTACCCTACGGACAGATTGCCAGAAGGATATAATACAGAACAACCCAAAAGAAGTAGGAACATATATCATGTTCATCAGTTCTTTACAAAACGTAATTTATTTGTCTTGGCGCGCCTTTATTCAAAAATAGAAGCCTCTCCAATTGCTGATAAATTACGCTTTATCTTTACAGGAATGATAAATCGTTCCACGGTGATGAATCGAGTTCATGTTAGCAACTACTTCTATGGCGGTGGTGGTTGGAATGCTGGACATTTAAAAGGTACTCTGTATGTACCAAACGCTCCAGTTGAGACATCCGTGTTGGAACAAATTTCTGATAAAGTGTCAGCATTATCAAGAGCTGCAGAGTTTCTACCAAAAAGAAAGGATAATTTGCAATATGTTGGGTCAGCTGATAATCTAACGATAGAAGATAATTCTGTAGACTACATATTTGTGGATCCACCTTTTGGAGCGAACATCAACTATTCTGAATTAAATTTTTTACCTGAACCATGGCTGAAAGTTATAACTAATAATCACCATGAGGCAATTGAGAACTCTGGACAAAATAAATCAGCCGATTTCTATCGAGATATGATGGTTAGGTGTTTTAGAGAATTCTATCGTATATTAAAACCAGGTAAATGGATTACGATTGAATTTAGCAATACAAGTTCTGCGGTTTGGAATTCTATTCAAATGGCAATAACATCGGCAGGCTTAATAATAGCCAATGTAGCAGCATTAGATAAAAAGCAAGGAGGAATTAGGTCAATCACAACGACAACCGCAGTAAGGCAAGATTTGATAATTTCCTGCTATAAGCCATCAGATTCTTTAACGGACAGGTTCAAGCAAAGTGATGACAAAGAAAATGTCTGGAATTTTATGAATGAACATTTGGATCATTTGCCAATACACATTCAAAAGGAAAATGCCACAACCTCTATTGTGGAGCGTAGTCCCAAAATTCTTTTTGATAGGCTTATAAGCTACTATGTCCAAAAGGGGCTAGCAATTCCACTTGATGCTTCAGCATTTCAGCTTGGTTTAAGAGAACGCTTTATCGAGCGTGATGGAATGTTCTTCACCGCAGCACAAGCTGCAGAATATGAAGAAAAGAAACTAAAAGCCCCAGAGTTTGTACCAATGGGAATCATGGTTAGTGATGAAGCTAACGGCATAGAATGGCTTAAGAACGAATTAAGGAATAAGCCGCAAACCCGTCAGGACATATTTACAAATTGGACAAAAGCCATTGCTGGCGTACGAAAAGGGGATGTTATCCCTGAACTTGATACACTTCTTGAAGAGAACTTTATTCAGAATGAAGATGGTACATGGCGCTTAGCAAACGTAAATGACGATGTGGACTTAGAGAAACTCCGTACAAAAGCACTTCTTAAAGAGTTCAAACTCTATTTGGAAGTGTACCGCAAACCTCGTGGCAAGTTGAAGGATGTGCGTGTGGAAGCCGTTCGTGCTGGTTTCAAACAGTGTTACAGCGACAAGAATTTTGCAGACATTATTCTTGTAGGTGACCGCATTCCACAGAATCTGCTTATGGAAGACGAGGCCCTTTTGCAGTATTATGATATAGCAAGTAGTAAGGTCTAAAAAATGAAGTACAAAGGCAAAAGCGTAGAAATAATAGGTCGCCAAAGGTTGTTTGATAAAGAAACACTTTGGATTCATATCTTAGATACCGACACATTCACCCAGGTTCTCGCAGAGGAACTGGAGGATGATGGTGTATCTAAGAATGGGCTAGCCTACGCTCGCTTTATTGCCATTGCTACGAAGATTAAACAGGAGATTGCCGACAAACATATCTTAGCTCCATACGAGAGTAACCTCATTCCACTTCCTCATCAAATATTGGTGTTGGAGAAAGTGATGCAAGGAGTCCAGACTCGATTCATGCTTGCAGATGAGGTGGGTATGGGTAAGACCATTGAGGCTGGGCTGGTACTGAAAGAGAAGAAACTGAGAGGTGAAGTAAAACGTGTATTGCTTGTCGTTCCTAAATCAGCGATGCTGCAATGGCAGGCAGAAATGAAGGAACACTTTGCAGAGAACTTCGTCATTTACGATAGCGACCTTATTACTTCTATGGCTAAGACCTTTGCCAGTTTCGATGCAGAGGAAGAACTAAACTTCTGGCGACAGCACAATCAGATTATCGTATCGAGTGATGCCTTGAAGCCTATCGAAGCTCGTCAAGGATGGAGCCAGGAACGAGTAGATGCTTATAACAAGTATCGTTTGGAAATGGTCGTTAATGCCGACTTTGATATGGTCATCATCGACGAGGCGCACAAGATGGGTGGCTCTTCCACTTCCGTTTCACGTTTTAAAATGGCAGAAGTGCTTTGTAATGCCGTACCTAATCTTTTATTACTTAGTGCTACTCCTCACAGAGGGAAGAGTGACCACTTCCGACGTGTGTTGCAACTGATGGATGCTGATGCTTTCTCTGGAGAAGGTATGCCGTCCATTGAGGAGATACAGCCATACGTAATGCGGAGCGAGAAACGCTTTGCTGTGGATTATGACGGAAAGAAACTATTCAATGAGCGTACTACCATTCGCTTTGACGTTCAACTTGACCCTGTACGTCATGCGGCTCAGATAGCTCTCTATAAGCATATCACAGACTATGTCCGTATCTGCTTTGGTAGGGCTAAATCTGCGAAACGCAATGCTACAGGTTTGGTGATGGTGATGCTTCAGAAACTGGCAAGTAGTAGTACAGATGCAATCCTTTCAGCTCTTCGCACTCGTCTTTACCGATTGGAAAACGGTGAGGATGAAGATGAACTTGATGGATACGGTCTGGATGGTTCATTGGATTATGAAGATGATGAATTAAATGTAGGTGACTATTCTGTGGAACATACTTCTTCAGAGTTGAATACAGAAATTGAAATGCTGCAAAAACTTGTTGAAGAAGCGGAGCAATGCAGGACAACAGAAACCGATGCTAAGGCTACTGCTTTAGTTGAGAAAATATACTCCTTGCGAAGCAGTGGTATAGAAGCAAACAACAAAGTCTTGGTATTTACTGAGTTTAGGCAGACACAGGATTTCCTGATTCGTGTACTGAATGAACAGGGCTTGAAATGTGAGAAGGTCAATGGCTACATGTCTATGGAAGAACGCCACCACGCTTTGGTTCATTTCCGCGATGAAGCTGATGTGCTGGTGGCAACAGATGCGGCAGGAGAGTCGTTGAACATGCAGTTTTGCCATATCATCATCAATTACGATCTTCCTTGGAACCCAATGGCTTTGGAACAAAGAATCGGTCGTGTGGATCGTATCGGACAGAAGTATGAGGTGCAAGCCTGCAATATGTTGACAAACAATAGTGTTGATTACCGAATATACAATATTATTGTTGAGAAGCTGGACCTCATAATGGAGGAACTGGGTATTGACAAGACAAGTGATGTATTGGATTCCACCATTGATGCCAAGAAAATCAATCACCTCTACCTTCAGTCGCTGCTTGATCCCAAACGCTTTGAGTTTGCAAGTGAAAGTTGGCTGTATGACATCAAGCAAAAACTGAATGATTACAAATCAACAGAGGGAGCATTGCCGACAATCTCTCCTGACGAGATAAATGCGCGGTCAGCAGCAGAGGTGAAATACAGTCCATTGCCAATATGGTTGGAAAACTTGATGATGCTTTATTGTCAGACGTATGGATTCCAATGGCGTAAGAATCTGATGGGCTTCGCAGAATACCATTTCGGAAAAGGCAATATTCTGAAAGCTGTTTTCGATACGGATAAGGCAGCTGATAATCCCGATGCTGAACAACTCAACTTACAGCACCCGATTATCAAGCAAATACTGAATGAAGTGGATGCTGGCATGCAAGGGAAGATTCCTGTACTTCAATCTTTTGATGGAAAGGAAACGGCTGGTTATCTTACCATCTGGAAGGTGTCAGCCTTGAATGAGAAGGAATCGAAGGTTACTTATACTGCACAATTCGTGTCTGACCAAGGTCGCGTATTTGTCCCGTACGCCAATGCTCTGTGGAATAAACTGGTGCAGGATGCAAATGCTTTTCAACAAGTATCTTGGGAGACTAGATGTCCAGACTTTGAAAACAACACCCAGTTGCACACTAATCTTTATGCAGTCTTTCACCGAATGGAGGAAGGCATTATGACAGGACTTCAAACCATCGCAGAAAAAAAACTGAGAGCTTTGGACTTTACAGAACAACGTTTGAGCAGAATTGGTATTGAGAATATCCGTATGGCAAAGATGCGACGACTGAAAGCGGAGAGAGAAGAATGGATGAACACATTCCGCAAATCTGCTCATGTCGTACCAGAGGTGAAACATATTCTAACCGTTAAGATTGATGGATAAGTTCGTTGAGACCATATTACAGAAGATTACCCGACAGGGATGTAACCTCAGTATTGTCAAGAATACTGATGCTTTCCTCAGTCGTGTTGATACGCAGCAGATATTCATCAAGGAAGCAGGTATAACGCTGCTTACAGATTCGCCATTAGCTCTTCGTGTTCATTACGAACGGTGGTATAAGGGTAGCGGGGAACGATTCTGCTATATTGTCAATGATTTGGATGAAATTCTACCAGATATAAAAGCTGAAGCTTTCTGTTGTGAGTTCAGTGTGGCAGACGTTTTGTGGGGTTATGACCGTGGAGAACTATTTCGTTGGAATCCACCTTACTCAGTGCTGCATCATCTTTTCGAGAATAAGCTGAATAGCTATCTGAATGCAGCACAGACACGTGAAGAAATGGGATATGTGTCAGAAGACATGCCTGTGTATGATCTTGAAAAGATTAGTGAAAATGTACGCAACATTCAACTTGACTGGTTGAGTGCCGAAACAATGGAGAAGGTTTGTAGGTATATACTTTCTGCTATCGGTAACCGTATGTATCCTCAGATGGAATTTCTCGTTGATGAAATCAATGGGAAGTTTCAATCGTTTATAAACAAAAATTACTTCGGGCTACTCACAAAAAGTCATCTAACCCGTCCTTATTCAGTTAATAAGGTGTTGGCGCACATCAATTCTGCTCATAAAGAACAGATTGATAAGGTTGCTCTCTTCGTTATAGATGGCATGTCTTATTGGCAATACCTTATGCTAAAAGATATGCTGGCAGAAAAGGATATCAATCCTGTGGACAATATCTGCTATGCATGGATGCCCAGCATTACAAAGCTTTCACGCCAGGCTTTATTTCGTGGTGACATGCCTAAAGATTCTTATGTGCAGAATCCGCAGAATGAGAGTAAGCTGTGGTTTGAATATTGGAAGAAACGGCAAGTTCCTGCGTCAACAGTGTGGTATGAACATAATGGTTCCATAGTTAATCCGGAATTGTATAATAGATATGGGTATGTCACAACAAGTCTTGACAATCACATGCACGGATGCCGTGATCTGAAAGATTTGTACGACCTCACATCAAATAGACTGGTAGAAATTTTACTTGACATCATGAAGCTGTATGATGCAGGTTATACCATTTATATTACTGCCGACCATGGAAATGTGTATTCACACGCATGGCGAACATTGAATGCACAGGAGAAGGCAATGCTATATACAAATGAAAGCCGTGGTGGTCGTCATCTTATATTCACGAAAGAAGAGCATCTGAAATATTTCTTCCATGAAAATCCTGGATTGACGGATGACATGTATATCCGTGGTAACTATGCTGTGTGGAGAACTGCGAAATGCTTCAAGGGTGAGAATGAGGTAACACATGGTGGCTGTCATTTCTTGGAAATGATAGTGCCGTTTGCTAAAATTGAAAAGAAGTAACAATGGGAAAAATAATAGGAATAAATCAAAGAATATCTGTAACGCTAATTGAGAAAGGACTCAAAGCCGTTTTTGATGGTGTATATAACAAAGAGTTTGCTCGCTCACTTGCAGAATACGAATTTCAAGGCGAGAATCGATTGAAGAAAGCCGTAAATGAGCTAAGCAAGGTGGTAGAGAAGAATGCCATCATCCCTTTTTTGATGGAACACAAGGAACAAGTGTTAAATGCGATGCAGTATAAGGCAGACCGTGCCATTATTGTAGCAGCACTTTATAATTCTGCTTTCCCTTTTAGTTATGAAGAGGTGTGCATACTAGGTAAATACTTCCATGTTCAAGACCAAGTATCTCGCAAACTGTTGGAAGAAAAAATATCTGAGATTTACGGATTCAATAAAGCCATATCAAATGCTATCGACTACAGCATCCCGACATTGGTAGAAGCAGGATTTATTGAACGCCCATCAGCAGGCATCTATACAAAGCCTTCTCTTAATGCCACAACAGAAATAGCGTTGGCTACATATCGTGAATCATTCTTCCTTAATAATCCTCTTCTTAATAGAAGTAATGATTACGATGGGAGTCCTTATTTTGAATTTGTAAAATGAGATGTATTAATAGATGCACCCTATCCTTTTTAAGTCAAAAATGACAATTTGAGTTAAAAAGCGAACCAAAATTGAGGATTTTTCGGTAAATCTGCCATTATATATGTTTTTTTTATTATTTTTGCAGGCAAAAAAGGATAATTATGATTGAATCCATCGCTATAACCAATTTCTACTGTTTCAATGAGACAACAAAGATTTCATTCGTTGCAGGTAGGGAAAGAAACAGGTCATTAGATAATATGTATTCTGGCTATATAGAGCAGAATCGAGTAAATCTGCTAAAAATGATATACCTATATGGTGACAACGGAGCTGGTAAATCAAAACTTCTAAAGGCATTTGATACGTTAAAAGATTTAGTGACCACAAGTCATGAGGATAAGATGGAACCCTTGCCTTATCATGAATTTGCGTTAGATCCTTACAAGGAAGACCATAGGCCATCAGAAATAGAATTGATATATCATTTTGATGGAAATAGATATCGTTACTATATCAAATGGAACGAAAATGTTATTTTGGAAGAACGACTGACTTTGCTGAAAGTGGTGACAGAAGTGGAAATGTATCATCGGTGGTATGACAATGAAAAGAAAGTGTCAAGAGTTGCATACGGGAAGATGATGGATATGGATGATGACACCGCTTATTATATCAGGACGGCACTTTTGAGAAATAATTCTGTAATTAGCATTATTACGGGTGCTAATATATATAACAAGGTATTACATGATCAGTTTTCTTTTTTTCGAAATGGAATAGAATTGGTGGAATTAAGTGACATTGATTTGGGCGATATGTTGCCAGACGAGAAAATGCAAGATGGGAGAGAATTGAAGAAAGTAATATTAGCGTTGCTAAAGTCGATAGGGAGTAATATTGTTAACTTTGAAAAAATACCCCTGCCAAAAAAAATGCCATCCTTCTTCCGAAGCAGAATGAAAAACATGGATGATGAGGAACGTAGAATGATGATGGACTTTTTTGAGATGGCTCCAGACTATGCGGTAAAAACTTATCATGATGTTGGATGGAAACGGCCTCGACCATTGGATTTAGAAGTACAGAGTGAGGGTACAAAAGAAATATTACGGCTTATTCTTTGCATGCACGAATCCATAGCGGAACATAAAACTGTATTGCTGGACGACTGCATTAATGGTATTCATCCAAAAACCTTGGAACAATTGATGAAATTTTTTTTAGGCGCATCGAATGATTCCCAATTGATTATTGCTTCGCAAAATTTTAGTAATTTGGACGATCCTTTAATACGTCGCGACTCTTTGAGGTTTGTTATTAAGGATAAAACAGGGCAGTCTTATGTTGGAAAATTGGCGCTAGGAGACCTTCATAAGAACCAAAACCTGCGATTGCAAATTGAGAACTCTGATAAATGGGGAGTAAAGCCTACTATTTCTGACATAATTTTAGAGGATGCAATACGCGAATACAAGAACAATATGATTCGTTTTGAAGATTTTTATTTTAGCGAATTATTTTAGTTTAATACTATTGTTACTTGTTATTAGCTGCAAATAGCAATATGTAAATTGAGGAATTTTCTGTAAAAGCAAAATTTTCTTTGTGGGAAATTTTGCTTTTACAGATGTTTTGTATATCTTTGCAACCGAAAAATATAAAATTATATAATCATGAGCAAAGTTAAAAGTTTCTCGGTCGGCAATGGAGACATGTTCTACATCCGGCACAACTCAGACAACTTCACAACAATCGACTGTTGTCTTACAGATGACGTTAAGGATGACATCCTTGACGAGATTGAAACGGAATCATCGGGTAAAGGTATCAAGCGTTTTATTTCGACCCATCCTGATGATGATCATATCAGAGGTTTGGTGGAGTACGACGACAAGTTTGGCATCCTGAATTTCTATCGTGTTGATAACGATACGACTAAGAAGGGTACAGAAACGGATGATTTCAAGAGGTATAAGAAACTGCGCGATGATAGCAAGAAAAGCTTCGAACTAAAAAAAGGGTGTAAGCGTAAGTGGATGAACGAGTCGGACGACGAACGTGATGGAGCCGGGCTTTATTGTATGTGGCCTATAACAGATAACAAGCTGTATAAGGAAGCGTTGAAGACGGCAGCAGATGGTGGGAGCCCTAACAATATTTCGCCAGCTATTAACTATCTTGTAGGCAAATTTTCATTCCTATGGATGGGTGACATGGAAACAGATATGCAAGAAGAGTTTGATAAAAAGGTGACTAATACTCATAAGACAATAGTGTTTGCTCCCCACCATGGAAGAAAGAGCGGGCATATACCATCATCATTGATGGATAAGCTAACACCGAAACTGGTGATTGTGGGCGAAGCACCCAGTGATGAACTGGACTATTATAGCGAATATGATACGATTACGCAGAATACAGCAGGCGACATTTTATTTGAGACGAATGGTGACTATCTGGATGTCTTCGTCTCAGAGCCGGGATATACGAAGACTGATGGTATGGTGCAAAATACCAATCACGGGAAGCATGATGGAATGAAGTATCTAGGTAGCGTCAAAGAAGACTAGGTTATGACGAACGATGGTAAAAGAATTGGATTGGCCCTTTCGGGCGGCGGTTACAGGGCTGCAGCGTACCATATTGGCGCGTTGCGTGCCCTGCATAAACTAGGTGTTTTGGGCAAGGTAGATGTGATATCGTCTGTGTCTGGAGGTTCTATTACTGCAGCTAGCTATGCTCTGCATGAAGGAAATTATGAGAGATTTGAGAAAGAGTTCAGCAAGAAGATATGTATAGGTGTGTTGCACTTGGCTTTAATTAATCTGTTTTTGGTGTTAGTCCTTGTAGGTTTGGCCACGTGGTTTTGTGGTGGTTGGGGAGTGGCAGTCTCATTTGTTGTGCTGTGGTTTGTATGGTATAAAGTATTACCAGTGAGCAATCTGATAGCTTGGCAATATGACAGACTATTCTTCCACGGGAAGAAACTGAAGGATTTGAAACCGTGTCCTGTGGTAACTATCAACGCAACGGACTATCCTACGGTATCCCAGTTTACGTTCTCGCGTGAGAGAATGTACAACTATTATTATGGGGTTGACGCGTTTTACCATGAGTTCTTTCCTGTGTCGAAGGCTGTTATGGCATCATCGTGTGTGCCGTTTGCTTTCTGTCCGATACGAATACCCCAAACCTTTAGAACAAGCGTCATGAAAGGAAAGAAACTACCCATGTTGCTGGATGGCGGGTTGTATGATAACCAAGGGACCCATGTGCTAACGGACAAGATGAGTCCATACAAATGCTCGTACATCATAGTTAGCGATGCCGGTAATGGTGAGGTGTCTGACAAGTGGATTTTTAACCCACTTATTACCTTGAAGAGGACTTCAGAAGTATTCATGCAGCGTATTAAGAAGATACAGGTACAGCAGAACCTATTTATGAAAGCACATCCAGATAAGCGGTTTGCCTATGCACTATTGGAATGGGATGTTAATGAAAGAATGCTGAAAGGTTTTGTGGAAAACCTTAAGCATGATAACATCTACCCTGAGGTTGTGGTAGCCCACCAGATAACGCCTGAAGACATAACTCAATTGAAGAATAGTGATACGTCAGCTGTGGCTGGAGAAAGAATCATGGCAAAACTGAAAAGAAACATCCTGTGGGATGACTTTAAGAGTTTGAAACCCTCAGAAGAAGAACACAAAAAAGCCTATGCTATAGGTACAGGGCTATTTGGACTCAGTAAAGAGAGTGTTGAACTGCTGTCTAAAGAGGCAGAATGGAAGGTCATGATGCAAGTGAGATTGTATTTACCAATGTTGTTAAGTTAAGATATGGAAATAGTAGTATTTGATGTGGGCAACGCGTCTTGCAATTATATTTGCTCGCCCAATAAGTACGCGATGATGATAGACTGTGGTTCTTCTAACGAAAAACAAAATCCTGTAGATTTTATAAACTATTGTAGAAATGGCACAGGTGATTTGTTTAAGACGAAACCTTATGTGACTTCTACGGGGAAGTCCTATCCTTTAGCACTGCTTCACATTACTCATCCTGATAGTGACCATGTAAGGAATGCAGAGCGGATTTGTAAAGAATTAGAACCTTATTTACTATGCCACACATATACAGAAGAGTTTGATGATGCCAACACCATAGATGACACTTATAAGAAAAAACTAGACAAGGTGTATCGTGGTGATAATCCTGAAACTATTGATTGGGGCTTTGACGTTGACACGACTTTCTCTATACCGATTGAAACGGTCAAGAGTGAACCTACCCTTAAGGGCAAAGTAAGAAATAATTGTAGTATTATACGTTATATTAAATATAGGGGTGTGAGATTTCTGTTTGCAGGTGATTTGGAGACTGCGGGATGGGAATGGCTTTCAAAGAATAATATATATTTTCGTGTCTTAATGAGGCAAGGGATTGATGTGCTTATAGCTCCCCACCATGGCCATGATTCTGGATTTCCTAAAGCTCTTTTTAACCTAACGGGTAAAGTAAAAGTAATCATACTGTCAAAGGATACCGAGGCATCAAAAGAAGGTTCTGATGTGTATTCTGGTTATTCCAATTACGCAAATGGTGTGGGATACTATAATGCAAGCGATGAGTGCACATACTTTGGGAAAGTATTGACCACTCGAAGCAATGGAAATATTTATGCTGTTATAGATTCCAATGGTCTGTATGTCGCAGCAGATAAAGCATCGCCAAATCATAAGAAGTTACAAGAGTTATGATACGCTACATTAGAGTAATTAAGATAACGGTTGCCTGAAACATGCAGCCAATTTAGGACCCCCGCCACGGGACGGGTTAGAATGATTATGGCAAAGGATAGTGATGGCCGTAAGTTCAATCGCATTCCTGAATATGATCGAGTCCAGAATGGCAAAACCATTCATGTGTCTGCTCATGTCAGAAGCAATCGAAGCGATTGTAAAGGTCAAAAGAAAAAATGAATGCAACTTCTTTAAGGATTGTGCCATGGCGATGTGAATCGTTATGGCTTTTTTGTATGCTTGATGCAGACATGATTGTCTATAGACATGAACCATTTGCCAAGCACCCCTATAATTATAACAACAGCTAAAAATCTGTACATTTTAGTTCCTTTTGTTTCATAAAGTTAAAAGTGTTAAATCTTCAACTTTTTTATTACTCACAGAGTCCACGTCATCATTTTTCTACCGTTTAACACATAAATTGTTGATATAAAATGACATACATATACTGTTTATGTTTATATTTTCGTGCGTCTGCAATGTTTTCGGACAGAAAGAACGAAGTGTCAAAATTTATGCCACGATACAGGATTACGTTCTGCACACGACAATAGAGGATGTTAAGGTGACACTTCTGTCTCCGGACAGTGTGGCACTTGACAGCTGCCTGAACGACAACGGATATATAACGTTGAGAAAACTTTACAGGTTCAACGTCAAGGAAGGAAATTACATCATAAAGACAGAGAAGGAAGGGTACGAAACAACATACACTCCGATAGAGGTAAGCAACATCAGACGGCGAGAGACAAACAGGGTGCTTTCCACCATATATATGAAACGTCCGAAGGTGCACGCCATAGACGAGGTAGTGGTGACTGCCACCAAGGTGAAGTTCTACAACAAGGGCGACACTGTTGTCTACAACGCGGACGCATTCCAACTGGCAGAAGGCTCGATGCTCGACGCGCTGGTGAAGCAGTTGCCAGGTGTGGAACTGAAGTCTGACGGACGCATATATGTCAACGGACGGTTCGTGGAGAGTCTGCTGCTCAACGGCAAGGACTTCTTCAAGGGAGACAACACCATCATGCTGGAGAATCTGCCAACCTATGCCGTCAACACGGTGAAGGTGTACGACAAGACAGGAAGGCTGAGCGAGTTTCTCGGCCGCGACATAAACGACAAGCAGCTTGTAATGGACGTCAACCTGAAAAAGCAGTACAACATCGGATGGATGGGCAACATGGACGCGGGAGGCGCCAACCACGACCTTTACATGGCACGCCTGTTTGCCATGCGTTCCACCGACCTCTCACGCATCTCCCTTTACGGCAACATCAACAACATCAACGACTTCACCGCTCCAAACACCAATGACTGGACACCGGACAAGATGCCTTACGGACGGCTCACGACAAAGAATGTCGGCATGAATGTCAACGTGGACGACCGTGAAGGACGTTACGAATATAACGGAAGCGCAAACTTCACACATTATGACAATAATGAGGTGCAGAACACATTCCGGACCAACTTCCTCTCCGACGGTGACACCTACGACCGTCAGGTACAGAAAGCCCGCTTCTGCAACATGTTCTTCAACACTAACCACAGTCTGGAACTGAAGCCGAAGGGCGATACATCGCGTGTGGAGTATGACCTCAACCTTGGAGCGCGCTACAGCCGCATGCGTCATGACATTTCACAGACTTCCGCAACATCTGACGAGACATGGGACGGATTTGAGGATTTCTCAAAGATACTGTCGGCTCCTGTGCTTGACGACGATCTTCGTGCCCGTCTCATAAACCGTCAGATAAAAAACCGTTACTATGACAACAAGCAGTGGTCTGCCAATATAGGTACGGGCATGATGCTGCGTATGCCTCATAACAGTGACTTCCTGTCTGTTAACATCAATGGTTCGTTGTTCGGATCCGACATGCGTGACTTCACCCATCAGCGCATAGACTATTTTTCCGGAACCGGCTCTACTGATTTTATTAACCGCTACAACGATGTCACGCCATCGCGAGGTTTCAGGATAAATCTCAACAGTTATTACGGCATGGTATTCTCCGACCGTCTGACATTATACTTCAAATACAACATGAGTGCCGGACGCAGCAGGTCTTCCAACAAACTATACCATCTCGAGACTCTCGACGGTTGGGGACCGGACACGGAGCATCCCATAGGCGCGCTGCCGTCAGTCACGGAATACCTGCCGACGCTTGACGGAAAGAACAGCTACAGCTCGCTGGAAAGCGACAACAGCCACTCCGTAGTAGTGAATGCCTTTATCGACCTGTGGCGTAATGACAAACTGACCATGCGCTTGCTACCGGAATTGAAGCTGAATATACTGAACGAGAAACTTGATTATCACCGCGCACGTATAGACACGGCTTTCAGCCGCAGCACGGTGATGATGGAACCGTCTGTCGAGCTGCATCTTACGACAAAGGACTATCTGAGGGGCGGTGCCCTTAAATACAATATGAAGAGCAGCACCCCCAACATGCTGTATTCTCTCGACTTCGTTGACGACTCCGACCCTATGACGACCATAAACTATGGCAACAGGAATCTGAAGAACAGACGCTCACACACCATCAGCCTTGACTATAACGACAGAAAGCACACCATAAAGATTTCTCCCATTGTGACTTTCAACATAAGCGAGAACGATGTGGCGATGGGTTATGTGTATGACCGTAGTACGGGACGCCGCACTTACTCCTACTATAATGTGAACGGCAACTGGAATCTTGACACAAGATTCACCATGAACGGTCCGATGGATAAAAAGAAACGCCTGTACTTCAACTCTTCCACCTCGTGGAGATACATCCACAGTGTCGACATGATAGGCGATGACCTTGCCGCCGCCCCGGTTAAGAGCACTGTTAAAAGTTCTATCCTCTCGGAGACACTCAGTCTCGACTGGTCGCTTGGAAAGCACACTGTAGGCTTCAAGGGCTCCGTGTCATGGGTCGGCACTGACGGTGACCGCCGCGATTTCACCGCCATCAACGCTTACGACTACAATTACGGACTGTACGGCTATCTCCACCTCCCGTTCGGATTCAAGCTCGACACCGACCTTACGATGTACAGCCGCCGCGGCTATGAGGAGTCTGCCATGAATGACGACAACTTCGTATGGAACGCACGGCTGACCCGCTCTTTCTTCAAAGGAAAACTCACACTCCGTGCCGACGCGTTTGACATTCTACACCAACTGAAGAAGGTGGAGCGCAGCATCAACACACAGGGACGTGTGGAGCGTTTCTACAACACCCCTCCGCAGTATGTGCTCCTGCACGCCATATACATATTCAATGTCTTTCCTAAGAAAAAGATGTAGATTCTGTAGTCTGACATAGACATAGAAATACAATAACTGTTTGCAACATACAAAATAAAAAATAATAATTATGAAAAGAGGTTTTATATTTATATTAATGACGGTCTGTATATGTTCATCCTTCGGACAGGATAACAGAGAAAGAAGAATATATGGTCAGTTGGTAGATTATGTGACAAGAAAAGAGTTGAATAATGCCAAGGTAACGCTAATGACAACAGACAGTGCTGTTGTAGATACATCAAGAACCTGGTATGAGTATACACCTAAATACAATTGCTACAGCATTCCAGTTAAGACAGAAGGCAAATACATCCTGCTTGCCGAGAGCGAAGGCTACGAACCTCAGTTTTTTCCTATAGATATAAAGTTTCACAGACGGGAGAATTATATCTACCTGCCACAGATGACAATGAAACGTAAACAAAAGGTTCACAAGATAGATGAGGTAGTCGTTACGGCAACGAAAGTGAAATTCTATCACAAGGACGATACGTTGGTCTATAATGCTGACGCCTTTCAGTTGGCAGAAGGGTCTATGCTGGACGCACTCATAAAACAGCTTCCGGGAGCGGAACTGAAATCGGACGGACGTATATATGTGAATGGGCGTTTCGTGGAGAGTCTTCTTCTCAACGGCAAGGACTTCTTCAAGGGCGACAATACTATAATGCTGGAGAATCTTCCCACCTATGCTGTCAATACAGTAAAGGTTTATGAGAAAACAGGTGAGTTCAGTGAGTTCATGGGCAAGGATATAATCAATGACAAACAGTTTGTCATGGACGTTAATCTGAAAAAACAGTACAACATCGGATGGATGGGCAATATAGACGCCGGAGGAGCCAATCACGATATGTATATGGCCCGGCTGTTTGCCATGCGTTCCACCGACCATTCCCGATTGTCATTTTATGGAAACATAAATAATCTGAATGATTTCACTACTCCAAGCACCTCCGACTGGACTCCGGACAAAATGCCTTATGGAAGGCTTACGACGAAAAGTTTCGGCGTGAATCTTAACATTGACGACCGTGAGAAGCGTTTCACTTATGCCGGAACCGCAAACTATTCACGTTACGACAATCATGAGATACAGAACACATTTACAACAAACTTCCTTTCTGCCGGCGACACTTACGACCGGCATGTACAGGATACTGAGTTCAGCAACACATTTATTTCTACAAATCATAGATTGTATCTTACGCCCGGTGGAGATGATGCCAAAGTGTCAATAGACTTACGTCAGAGTGCAAGTTATACAGACAGGAAGCAGGAACTGGACATTCTCTCCGCCACATCAGAAGAGACATGGAACGGTTTCAATGATTTCGTATCCGTCTTGTCAGTCCCCGTATTGTCGGACGAACTGCGCAACAGGCTTATAAACCGACAGATACAAAACAGCTATTATAGAATAAAGACATGGGACACATATCTGACTGCAGACATGAAGATAAAGATACCTCATTGTGAGGATGCGTTGGGCTTCAAGGTCAGCGGCAGCCTTAATGGCGGAGACTATAATTACTTTGACAGGAAACAGATTGATTTCTTCAGGGAGAATCCGGCATCTACAGATTTTATCAACCGTTTTAAGGACGGCACTCCGTCAAGAGGATATAGTTATAATATTGAAGCCAACTATCATTACAGTCTGGGGCAGTCGGACTATCTGACTTTCATTTATGGTTTCAATCAGGATTATATCAATACAAAGGAAAGTCTGTATAGGCTTGAGCAGATTGACGGGTGGGGCGTCGGCACGACACATCCGATAGGTACACTTCCTTCTGTGCGCGAATATCTGCCTGCATTGGACGCGGGCAACAGCTATCGTGGCGGTCTTATCGATAATGCTCATACCTTGACTGTCGCTTATACGTTGAAGGTGTTTGATAATAAAAAGTCGCGTATGTATTTCTCGCCGGCACTTATTGCACGTGTTAAAAGGGAAAGACTGAAATATCAGCGCGCGGAACTTGATACAGCTTTTGCACGCACCAACATCCTTGTTACTCCGTCCTTTACAATGAAATGGAACACTAAGGATTGGAAAGAGGACATACGGTTCGATTATAAAATGGATATGAGCACCCCGAACATGCTCTATGGTGTCAGCTTTGTTCAGGACTCCGATCCGATGGTAACCACAAATTATGGTAACAGGAATCTTAAGAACAGACAGTCACACAGCTTCAGTATCAGTTATAACAACACACGCAATATATTGAATTTCAGACCTTCAGCCGGATTCAACGTAAGCCGAAACGATGTGGCGATGGGTTATGTATACGACCGTGCGACAGGACGCAGGGAATATTCATTCTATAATGTCAACGGCAACTGGAATATGTATCTGAACATGAACGCCAACGGAACACTTGACAAGAAGAAACGTCTCACTTTCAGTTCCGCGACAGCATGGAACTATTACAACAGTGTTGACATGATTGGCGACGATCTCACTTCCGCACCGGTAAAAAGTACGGTCAGGACGTCCGTGCTTTCAGAGAATGTCAACTTCAGTTATAGCCTTGGAAAACATTCAGTCGGTGTGAAGGGCTCGTTCGCATGGACCAATTCCAGCGGTGACCGCGATGATTTCACAGCCATCAACGCATACAATTACAATTACGGTATGGCAGGCACAGTGTCGCTCCCATGGAAATTCGTGCTTGAAACAGACTTCACTGTCTACAGCCGCCGCGGTTATGAGGAGTCTGACATGAATGACGACAACTTCGTGTGGAACGCACGGCTGACGCGCTCTTTCTTCAAAGGCAAGCTCACGCTCCGTGCCGATGCTTTCGACATTCTCCACCAGCTGAAGAAAGTGGAGCGCAGCATCAACACGCAGGGTCGTGTGGAGCGTTTCTACAACACCCCTCCGCGCTATGTGCTTCTGCATGCCATCTACCGCTTCAACGTCTTTCCTAAGAAAAAGATGTAGATGAATATAATATTTACGGTGGCAGGCTAAAGGTATCTGCCACCGTATTTTTTAAGACTAAAAAGACATAAATGGATATTCACAAAACGAAAAAGGGAAAACTGAGACATAAACGCCGCGTGCCTGCATTTCGGCAGATTGAGGCAAACGACTGTGGACCGACGTGCATACAGATGGTGACTGCCTATTACGGAATGAAATATCCGTTGAAGACTATCAAGCGTCACTGCGACATGACACGTCTCGGCATCTCCCTGCGCGACGTCACCCACTGTTGCTCGGCACTGGGTTTTGAGGTGGAGTCGGTCACTGTAAACATCAGCGAGGCACACCGTATGCCGCTGCCGGCAATACTGTATTTCAAGAAAGGTCATTTCGTGGTGCTCGAACGGATGAGGCAGCGTGGGGATAGATATGTATACACAATAGTTGATCCTGCTTACGGGCGCGTGGTGATGGATGAGGACACTCTCACCGACAAATGGATGTCTAACGGATGGGGTGTGGCTGTTGTCATGGCTCCAGACGAGCGGTTCGGTACTGTTGAGATAGAGCCATGCGACAAGGACACAACACGTCGGCTCGTACGCACGACCATAAAGGATATTTACACCAGTCACGGGAAAAGCCTGATGTGGATAGCATTCCTCTCGTTGCTTGTGGTTGTCACCAACTGGGCAATGCCACTTCTGTTGAAGACAACCATAGACGAAGGCATAATGAAGAAGGACATAGGGGTGGTGTGGACAATGCTTGCGGCACAGTTCATGTTCTTCCTCGGCTTCATGATTACGGGCAACATCTCCAACCTTATCTCCACCAAGATGAGCATAAGGATAAACATGAAGTTCACAGCACGCTATTTTGCCAAAATAATAAACCTTCCGATGAAATATTTCGACATAGGTCTGCGTTCCGACCTCATGCAGCGGCTGTCCGACCTCGGACGCATAGAGTCGTTTGTCACCGGCAACCTCATGTCCATAGTCTTTGCCGCGCTCAACGTCGTTGTGTTTTCGCTGCTTCTCCTCCACTACAACAGTGAGGTGTTCCTCATATTCATGGTATTCTCCATAGTGTCGTTTGCCTACAACTCCTATTTCATGGTGAGACGCAAATATATCGATTATGCCACCTTCTCCGTCGGATCCGAGCGTCATAATACAATATACGAGATGATATGGGCATGTCTGAGATAAAGATAAACAACGCACAGCAGGCACGCATATCGGCATGGCGGAAGCTGGAGGAGAAGATGAACCGTCTCACCATAAAGTCGGTTTATCTTAATTATTATATGTCCAACGGAGCAGGACTTCTCGGCCGACTGCGCGACATAACACTCACTGCCCTGTGCTCGATTCTTGTCATCGAGGGAGACATGACCATGGGAACAATGATGATGATAAGTTTTCTTCTCGGGCAGATTTCCGGTCCTGTGAGCCAGCTCATCGGATTCTCGCAGAGCGTGCAGGACGCCAATCTGTCATACGGACGCATAAACGACATATACGAGCGGCAGGAAGAGACATCACCCGGAGACGTTAGCATTGCCGGTGAGAGAGTGAGCGAGAGCATAAGTTTCAGGAATGTATCGTTCAAGTATGCGGGAATCTCCAGCCCGTATGTGCTGAAAGACATATGCTTTGACGTTCCTGTGGGGAAAGTTACAGCTGTAGTGGGCGCAAGCGGCAGCGGCAAGACAACATTGCTGAAGCTGATGCTCGGCTTTTATTATCCCGACGAGGGCGACATACTCATTGACGGCAGACGGATGTGTGATGTGGATGTAAACACATGGCGTGACAAGTGCGGCGTGGTGATGCAGGATGGACGTGTGTTCAGCGGTACTGTTGCGGAAAACATAGCATTCTCCGTTGAGAAGGCTGACAGGGCACGGCTCGATTATGCGGCGGATGTGGCTGCGATAAAAGACCGTATAAAGACGCTGCCTATGGGCTACAACACACGTATCGGTGAGACCGGTGTAGACCTCAGCGGAGGCGAGAAACAGCGTATATTCATCGCACGTGCAGTGTATAGAGACCCAGAGTTCATCTTTTTCGACGAGGCTACATCGTCACTCGATGCCAACACCGAGCGAACAATAATGGGTAATCTGAGAAGTTTCTACAACGGACGCACCGTTGTCATTATAGCCCACAGGCTC
>OGGT01000197.1_pt1 | contig 39924 bp, 45 predicted proteins | sample 1571311 | NCBI WGS metagenome assembly OGGT01 (sample SAMEA2581931, study PRJEB24529) | metagenome | biome: Human gut stool | place: China | collected 2011
CATTACAACTTTGTCAGGTTTTTGAAATGCTAATATCGCCATTAATTTAATGATTTATTTAGAGTACAACTCAACGATTAACTGTTCCTTTATATTCTCAGGAATATCGGCACGTTCCGGCTTGTGCAGGAACTTACCGCTCTTGGTATTTGCATCCCACTCGATCCAAGGATATTTGCTGTGATTGAAACCAGCAAGAGCAGACTCAATAACTTCAAGAGACTTTGACTTTTCACGCACTCCTACTATCTGGCCTGGCTTTACTGAATATGACGGTATGTTGACAACCTTACCATCAACAACAATGTGCTTGTGACCTACAAGCTGACGGGCAGCCGCACGTGTCGGGGCGATACCCATACGGAAAACAACATTGTCGAGACGGCTTTCAAGATTCTGAAGAAGAACCTCACCGGTAATACCTTCTGCCTTGGCTGCTTTTTCAAACATATTACGGAACTGGCGCTCCAATACACCGTATGTGTATTTAGCCTTTTGCTTCTCTGCCAGCATGACTGCGTACTCAGACTGTTTTCTACGACGACTGTTGCCATGCTGTCCAGGAGGGAAGTTTCTCTTGGACAAAACTTTATCTGCGCCAAAAATCGGTTCACCGAAGCGACGCGCAATTTTAGATTTCGGACCTATATATTTAGCCATAATATAATAAAATGCTTTTTATTTGTGTAACTTTGTTTGAAGCAGGAACTTATACCTTACGTCTCTTTGGAGGACGGCAGCCGTTGTGCGGCAGCGGAGTAACGTCCACAATCTCTGTAACCTCTATTCCACTGCTGTGAACGCCACGGATAGCAGACTCACGTCCGTTTCCCGGACCTTTCACATAAGCCTTAACCTTACGCAAGCCGAGATCGTAAGCCACCTTTGCACAATCCTCTGCTGCCATCTGAGCCGCATACGGAGTGTTTTTCTTTGAACCGCGGAATCCCATCTTGCCGGCAGAAGACCATGAGATAATCTGTCCCTCGCTGTTAGCCAAAGACACTATAATATTGTTGAAAGAGCTATGAACATGGAGCTGTCCGATAGCGTCGACTTTCACATTTCTTTTTTTGGATGTTGCTGTTTTCTTTGCCATAATCTTTTTTAGTTAAAAGTTAAAAGTCAAAAGTTAAAAGGTTTGAGACATTAAATTCTCCAAACTTCCAACTCCAAACTAAATTTTACTTAGTAGCTTTCTTCTTGTTAGCAACAGTCTTCTTCTTTCCTTTACGTGTACGGGCATTATTCTTTGTGCTCTGACCGCGAACAGGAAGACCATTACGATGACGGATTCCACGATAACAACCAATATCCATGAGACGCTTGATGTTCATCTGAATCTCTGCACGGAGATCACCTTCAACCTTAAATTCAGCACCGATAATCTCACGGATCTTGGAAGCCTGATCGTCTGTCCACTCGCTTACCTTCAGGTCGCGGCTGACACCGGCTTTATCCAATATCTTTGCTGAACTACTTCGACCTATACCGTAAATATAGGTCAATGCGATTTCGCCACGCTTATTCTGGGGCAAATCTACTCCAACAATTCTTATTGCCATTGTTAATAATTTAATTAAATTTTGATGTTTTGTTTATTTTGAGCTTCAAGCAAGAAATTTCGCAATCTCTGCCCTTTGTCTCTTTTTTTTAATTAGCCCTGACGCATTTTATACTTAGGGTTCTTCTTGTTGATAACGAACAAGCGACCTTTACGACGTACTATCTTACAGTCGGGTGTGCGTTTCTTTAACGATGCTCTTGTTTTCATATCTTTGAGTTTATTTATATCTGAAAACTATCCTGCCCTTTGTCAAATCATAAGGGCTCATTTCCACTTTAACCTTGTCTCCCGGCAGAATCTTTATATAGTGCATCCTCATTTTTCCTGAAATATGCGCTATTATCTGAACGCCGTTCTCGAGTTCCACTCTGAACATCGCGTTAGACAATGATTCCACAATTGTTCCGTCTTGTTCTATAGCAGACTGCTTTGCCATAATCCTGTTCTGTTTCTTTTTAAATGTTATATTCCGTCGAATGTAGATAAAATCTCAGCCTTGCCACGCTGAATGGCTACAGTATGTTCGAAGTGTGCGGCGGGCTTGCCGTCCCGGGTACGTATACCCCATTTGTCCGGCATCATGACGACTTCACGCGACCCCATTGTAATCATCGGTTCAATGGCAATACACATGCCAGCCTTAAGCAACACACCGTGTCCGCGCATACCGTAATTCGGGACCTGCGGGTCTTCGTGCATTTCACGTCCGATACCGTGACCGGTAAGTTCGCGAACAACACCGTAGCCCATTTTCACACAATGCGACTGAACCGCATCCCCTATATCACCGATATGTTTCCCTGCAACAGCCTGAGCAATGCCTTTGTATAAGGACTCCTTTGTTGTCTCGACCAATTGTCTGACCTCTGGTGCTACATCGCCTACACAAAACGTATAGCAACTGTCACCGTTATAACCATTAAGCAATGTTCCACAATCTATCGAAATAATATCACCGTCACGAAGGACTGTCTTATTATCCGGTATACCGTGCACTACCACATCGTTTACCGAGGTACAGATGCTTGCAGGGAATGGCCCTCCAAATGGATTTGGAAAATTCTTGAACGTGGGAATCGCTCCATGATCTCTTATGAACTCTTCCGCTATATTATCCAATTGAAGGGTCGTTACACCCGGTTTGATATGTTTTGCCAATTCCGCCAAGGTTTTACCAACAAGCTGGTTAGCCTCGCGCATCAGCTGTATTTCATCGTTCGTCTTCAGAAATATCTTCATTTTCCAAAGAATATCAATATGCAGAGACTCCGCTGTTACGTGTACGGCCTGAATTCAACAGACCGTCGTAATGACGCATGAGCAAATGACTCTCAATCTGCTGAAGTGTATCGATGACAACTCCGACAAGAATCAGAAGGGATGTTCCTCCGAAGAACTGAGAGAACTGCTGCTGCACATTGAGCAGACCTGCAAGAGCAGGCATTATTGCAATGAATGCAATAAACAAGGAGCCGGGGAATGTTATACGCGACATAATGGTCTCGATATATTCTGCTGTATCCTTTCCGGGACGTATGCCGGGAATAAAACCATTATTACGCTTCATATCCTCAGCCATCTGAGTAGGATTCAAGGTGATAGCTGTGTAAAAATATGTGAACGCCACTATAAGAATGACATATACACAATTATACAACAGACTACGATTATCCATCAATGAACTTACTACCCATGATGCGTTTTCACTCTGATACCGTACGATTGCAAGCGGAATGAACATCAAAGCCTGTGCAAAGATGATAGGCATTACGTTAGCGGCAAAAAGCTTCAGAGGAATATACTGACGCGCTCCGCCATACTGCTTGTTACCTACAAGCCGTTTTGCATATTGTACCGGTATCTTGCGTGTTCCCTGCACAAGAAGAATCGCAGCACACACAACCGCATACAGAATAAGTATTTCAACAATAAACATCACAAGTCCGCCACCGGCAATAGCATTCAGACGTGTTGCCACTTCCTGAATGAATGCCTGCGGGAACCTTGCAATGATACCTATCATAATGATCATTGAAACACCATTTCCAACACCTTTATCTGTAATACGCTCTCCTAACCAAAGAACAAACATGCTTCCTGCTGCAAGAATTATTGAAGCGGAAATCATGAATGCCGACCATGAAAGTCCGGATGCAAGAGCCTGAGGAGCCTGGGCCTTCAGGTTAAGGAGATATGACGGTGCCTGAAAGAACAATATGGCTATAGTCAGAATTCGAGTATACCAGTTGATCTTCTTGCGACCGCTTTCTCCCTCTCTCTGCATTTTCTGAAAGAAAGGAACTGCAATGGCCAAGAGCTGCATTACGATAGAAGCTGAGATGTACGGCATAATTCCAAGTGCAAATATTGATGCATTGGAAAACGCACCACCAGAGAACATATCCAGCAATGACATCAGTCCGCCGGATGTTTGCGACTGTAATCTTTGCAACATGCCCGGATCGATACCAGGAAGTACCACGAACGAGCCAAAACGGTATATAGCCGTAAACAGGAGAGTTATGAGGAGTCGCTGACGCAAATCCTCAATTCTCCAACAGTTCTTCAGTGTCTCAATAAATTTTTTCATTGACCTAAATTATAGTTGTGTTACCACCAACTGCCTTGATAGCCTCTTCAGCAGTTTTCGAGAAAGCATTTGCCTCGACTTCAAGCTTCGCCTTGAGTTCACCGTTGCCAAGAATCTTTACAAGGGCGTTCTTCTTTACAAGATTTGCCGCTCTGAGATCATCAAGTCCAATCTTTGTCAGATTCTTTGATTCAGCAAGCATCTGCAGAACAGAAAGATTAACTGCAAAGTATTCCTTGTGATTGATATTCTTGAATCCAGCCTTGGGCACACGACGCTGAAGAGGCATCTGACCACCTTCAAAACCTATCTTCTTCTTATAACCAGAACGAGCTTTCGCACCCTTGTGTCCACGAGTTGAAGTACCGCCTAATCCGGATCCCGGTCCACGGCCTATACGGCGACGAGAATGTGTAGAACCCTCTGCTGGTTTTAAAGTATTTAATTTCATAATTTATTCTTCTTAAAGATTAATTATTCAACTACTGTTACCAGATGATGAACTTTTCGTATCATACCACGTATACTGGGTGTGTCTTCAACCTCAATCACCTGAGAGATTTTTCGCAGACCTAAAGACAAAAGAGTGCTCTTCTGCTCTTTGTTGGCGCCGATACGGCTCTTTATCTGTTTTACCTTTATTGTTGCCATTGTAAATCTCCTTATCCGTTAAAAACTTTTTCCATACTGATACCACGAACACCAGCTATGGTGTAAGCATCACGCACCTGTGTGAGAGCCTCTATCGTTGCCTTAACAAGATTGTGCGGGTTTGAAGAGCCCTTGGACTTTGCAAGGACATCCTTTACACCTACACTGTCGAGAACGGCACGCATAGCACCACCGGCAACAAGACCGGTACCTGCAGCTGCGGGTCTCATGAATACATGCGAACCACCAAAGCGGGCTTCAACCTCGTGAGGAATCGTTCCTTTGACAAGTGAAACCTTAACAAGATTCTTCTTTGCAGCTTCAACACCCTTGGATATTGCCGCCGTAACTTCACCTGCCTTACCAAGCCCGTAGCCGATGACACCTTTACCGTCACCAACAACGACAATAGCAGCAAAAGTAAAAGTGCGACCTCCCTTTGTTACCTTTGTAACACGGTTGATGGCCACCAGACGGTCTTTCAACTCAACGTCATTATATACTTTAACTTTATTCATTGTCATAATCGTTTAAAATTTAAGACCACCTTTACGAGCTGCATCAGCCAACTCCTTAACACGTCCGTGATAAAGATAACCGTTACGGTCAAAAACAACAGTAGTTATACCGGCAGCCTGCGCATTGGCAGCTACCATCTCACCAACCTTAGCCGCCTGCTGAATCTTTGGCATTTTCTCGAGTCCGAGAGAAGACGCAGATGCAAGAGTCGATCCAGTCAAATCATTTATAACCTGTGCGTAAATCTGTTTATTGCTACGGAACACGCTCAAACGAGGACGCTCTGCAGTTCCGTTAACACGCTTACGAATTCTGTATTTAATTTTTATTCGTCTTTCTACTTTCTTTGTTGTCATAATCGTAAATTTTAAAAGATTACTTAGCAGAAGCTGACTTACCAGATTTTCTGCGGATGACCTCGCCTTTGAAGAGGATACCCTTACCCTTATAAGGCTCCGGTTTGCGGAAAGTACGAATTTTTGCACAGATAAGGCCAATCAACTGCTTGTCGCAAGACTCTAACATCAATAACGGATTCTGATTTCTCTCACTCTTTGTCTCAACCTTAACCTCTTTCGGGAGTTCAAGGAAGATTGGGTGTGTATATCCCAAAGAGAATTCTATCACATTACCTTGATTGGAAACACGATATCCGACACCGACAAGTTCCAGAGTTTTCTTGTATCCTTCGCTTACACCTACTACCATATTGTTTACCAAGGCACGATATAAGCCATGATATGCCTGCTTCTGCTTATAGTCTACAGGACTCTTTTCGTCAACTTCGAATACAATCTCACCATCAGCAATCTTAACAATGATGGAAGAATCTACCTGCTGAGAAAGCTCACCTTTAGGTCCCTTTACAGTTACGACCCCATCAGTCATAGTAACATTTACACCTGCGGGGATTTTAATTGGTAATTTTCCTATTCTTGACATAATAAATCCTCCAATTAATAAACATAGCAAAGAACCTCACCGCCAACTTTAAGAGCAGCAGCTTCCTTGTCTGTCATTACACCCTTGGATGTAGATAAAATCGCAATACCTAATCCGTTAATAACTCTCGGCATGTTCTTATAACCGGTATACTTACGGAGACCGGGGGTGGAAACACGCTTCAACGACTTGATTGCGTTGACCTTGGTTGCCGGATCATATTTCAAAGCAACCTTAATTGTACCCTGAGGACCATCTTCTATGAACTTGTAGTTCAATATGTATCCTTTCTCGAAGAGGATTTTTGTAATCTCTTTCTTCAAGTTTGACGCAGGAACCTCAACGACACGATGATGTGCCATGATTGCGTTTCTGAGTCTTGTCAGATAATCTGCTATTGGATCTGTCATATAATATAATGTTTTAATTAATCGGGACTACCCCGACAATATTAAATAATTTACCAGCTTGCTTTTTTAACACCGGGAATAAGTCCTGCGGAAGCCATCTCACGGAACTGAATACGTGACAAGCCGAACTGACGGATATATCCTTTCGGACGACCGGTGATCTTGCAACGGTTGTGCAAACGGATCGGGTTTGCATTTTTAGGTATGGACTGCAACTTGCGGGCAGCCTCATATGCCTCAGCAGGATCGTCAGTAGTAGCAATGACTTTCTTAAGAGCCGCACGCTTCGCAGCATAGCGGGCAACCATCTTCGCACGCTTAACCTCGCGAGCCTTCATTGATTCTTTTGCCATATTACTTAATCGTTTTTAGCGTTTTTGAAAGGAAGGCCAAATGCTTTGAGAAGAGCATAGCCCTCTTCATCTGTCTGAGCTGTAGTCACGAATGTGATGTTCATACCCTGAATGCGGTCTATAGCGTCAATGTTGATCTCAGGGAAGATTATCTGCTCCTGTATTCCCAATGTGTAATTACCGCGTCCGTCGAACTTGCTCTCAATACCCTTGAAGTCACGAATACGCGGTAAAGCGATACGCACAAGTTTCTCAAGAAATTCGTACATACGCTCACGACGAAGTGTTACCATTACACCGATAGGCATTTTCTTACGGAGCTTGAAGTTTGCAATATCCTTCTTTGAATAAGTTGCAACAGCCTTCTGACCGGTAATTGCAGTAATCTCATTGATTGCGACATCAATAATCTTCTTATCCTGTGTAGCATCTCCCAATCCCTGATTGATGACAATCTTCTTCAGGACAGGAACCTGCATTGATGAAGAATAGTTGAACTGTTTCTTCAATGCCGGAGCAATGCTCTCAACATATACTTTCTTTAACTGTGCTGTATCCATTATTTGATTTCCTCCCCTGACTTTTTAGCAATACGTACTTTCTTGCCGTCATCGTTCTTCTTTATGGCAATACGTGTAGGCTTGCCACTTTTCGGATCAATCAGACTCAAATTAGAGACATGTATTGAAGCCTCCTGCTTGATGATACCGCCCTGAGGGTTCTTTGCAGAGGGCTTTGTGCTCTTAGAGACAATATTCACACCCTCCACAATGGCGCGGTTCTTGTCAACCAAGACTTTGAGCACCTTACCAGTCTTGCCCTTGTCCTCACCGGCAAGAACATAGACTGTATCATTTTTCTTAATATGTAATTTACTCATTTCCAAATCTTATTTTAAATTATAGAACCTCAGGTGCCAAAGAAACGACTTTCATATTAACGGCACGCAGTTCACGCGCTACCGGGCCGAATATACGGCTACCACGAAGTTCGCCCGCATTGTTGAGCAGTACACACGCATTGTCATCAAAGCGGATATACGAGCCATCCGGGCGGCGGATTTCCTTCTTTGTGCGAACAATCAAAGCCTTAGATACTGCACCCTTTTTCAAATCACTTGATGGGATAACGTTCTTGACAGCTACGACAATAACGTCACCAACACTTGCATAACGACGGCGTGTTCCGCCCAATACGCGAATGCAAAGAGCTTCACGTGCGCCGCTGTTATCACATACTGTAAGTCTTGATTCTGCTTGTATCATAATTACTTAGCTTTTTCAGTTATTTGAACTAATCTCCATCTCTTTGTCTTACTCAAAGGACGTGTTTCCATGATGAGGACAGTATCACCGAGATTTGCCTCATTGTTCTCGTCATGAACATGGTATTTCTTTGTCTTCTGGACAAACTTACCATAAATAGGGTGCATCTCCTTAAACTTTGCGGCAATAACAATGGTTTTATCCATCTTGTTGCTTACAACCACACCCTGTCTTGTTTTTCTTAAATTTCTTGTTACCATCTGGACCATTGTTATTTATTAAGTTCTCTCTGACGGATCTCGGTTTTCAGACGTGCGATATCACGACGTGCAGCCTTAATCTGTGACGGATTCTCCAGAGGAGAAACCGCATGGTTAAGCTTCAACTGATTCAGGCGAGCAACCTCTGTCTCCAATTTCTCATTAAGAGACTTGACGTCCAAGTCTTTCAATTCTTTACTCTTCATAGTTTAAGCGTTTTTATCGTAATCACGTCTAACAACAAACTTTGTCTTTACCGGCAGTTTCTGAGCTGCAAGACGAAGAGCCTCTTTTGCAACATCAAAACTTACTCCTTCAACTTCAAAGAGGATACGACCCGGTGTAACAGGTGCGACCCATCCTGCTGGATCACCCTTACCCTTACCCATGCGGACATCAGCAGGTTTACGTGTGATTGGTTTATCCGGGAATATTCTGATCCATACCTGACCTTCACGCTGCATGTAGCGGTTCACAGCTACACGTGCAGCTTCTATCTGACGGCTGTCAATCCATTTTGCCTCAAGTGTCTTGATGCCAAACGATCCGAAAGCCAGCTGTGTGCCTCTGTGAGCGTTGCCTTTATTGCCACGCCCGTCTTGAGGTCTTCTATATTTTACTCTTTTTGGCTGTAACATGATAGTGTCTTACTTTTAACGGTTATTGTTTCTCTTGCGATTACCACGATTACCACGGCCGCCATTAGAGCCACCATTCTGTTTCTCCTGTGTAAAGTTAGGAGTCAGATCGCGCTCGCCATAAACCTCACCTCTGCAAATCCAAACCTTGATGCCAAGGAGTCCCACCTTGGTGAGTGCCTCTGCCTGACAGTAGTCTATATCAGCACGGAAAGTATGCAATGGAGTTCTTCCTTCCTTGTACATCTCCTTACGTGCCATTTCAGCTCCGTTCAGACGTCCGGTGATCTGAATCTTCACACCTTCAGCACCTGCCCGCATCGTATTCTGGATTGCCATCTTAATAGCCCTACGATATGCGATTTTGCCTTCAACCTGACGTGCTATATTGTTTGCGACAATGTTTGCATCAAGCTCAGGCTTCTTCACCTCGAAGATATTGATTTGGATATCTTTCTTATAGAGTTTCTTCAACTCTTCCTTCAGTTTGTCAACATCCTGTCCTCCCTTACCAATGACGATACCAGGACGAGCTGTGCAGATTGTAATTGTAATGAGTTTCAGCGTACGCTCTATTACAATCTTTGAAACACTGGCTTTTGCCAGACGCTCATTAAGGTATTTACGTATTTTGCGGTCTTCGACCAGATTGTCACCGAAGTTTTTACCTCCGAACCAATTGGAATCCCAGCCACGGATAATACCCAAACGATTGCTTATTGGATTAACTTTCTGTCCCATTCTGCTATTTATTTTTCGTCATTAGTTTTGGAATCAACAAACAGTGTAACGTGATTGCTGCGCTTGCGAATACGATAGCCACGTCCCTGCGGTGCCGGTCTCATGCGCTTCATAGTAACACCTTCATCAACGAATACTTTAGAAATATAAAGTTCGCCGTCTTCTGCCTTGCGGTCATTTTTTGCTTCCCAGTTAGCAATGGCCGAGCGTAACAGTTTCTCAACGTCGGCGGCAGCCTGCTTCTTGGAGAATCTCAGTACTCCCAGTGCGCGGTTAACCTCCATGCCACGAACCATGTCTACGACATAGCGCATTTTACGTGGTGAAGAAGGAACGCCTTTGAGCTTTGCGAAGTACAAATTCTTAAGGGCCTCTTTTCTCTTTTCAGCCGCTATATGTTTTCTTGCTCCCATTATTATTATCTTGTTTTAAATGGTTTTAACCCGCTTACTTTCTATTGCCGGCGTGTCCACCGAACTTACGTGTGGGTGAGAACTCACCGAGTTTGTGTCCCACCATATTCTCAGTAATGTAAACAGGGATAAATTTATTTCCGTTATGAACTGCAACAGTGTGTCCCACAAAATCAGGGGAAATCATTGATGCTCTGGCCCATGTCTTTACAACAGTCTTTTTGCCACTCTCATTCATGGCAAGAATCTTCTTCTCCAAAGAGACGTTGATATATGGACCTTTTTTTAATGAACGACTCATAATTTACTCTTGTTAACTAAAATTATTTACTAGCTCTTTCAATGATATACTTGTTCGAAAGTTTCTTCGGTGCGCGTGTCTTGAGACCCTTTGCATAAAGACCCTTGCGTGAGCGCGGATGACCTCCGGACTGACGTCCTTCACCACCACCCATCGGGTGATCTACAGGGTTCATAACCACACCACGGTTGTGCGGACGACGACCGAGCCAACGTGAACGTCCAGCCTTACCGGACTGTTCAAGAGCGTGGTCGGAGTTACCGACGCTACCTACTGTTGCCTTACAAGCACTCAGAATCTGGCGTGTCTCGCCAGAAGGGAGCTTAACTACACAATAACTGCCTTCACGAGAAGTCAATTGAGCAAAATTACCAGCCGAACGAACGAGCAACGCACCCTGTCCCGGACGCAATTCGATGTTGTGAATCACAGTACCGACAGGAATGTTTGCCAAAGGAAGAGCGTTTCCGACCTCAGGAGCGGCATCCGCTCCTGACATCAGTTTAGCACCCACCTGCAGTCCATTAGGAGCAATAATGTAACGTTTTTCACCATCTGCATAAAACAACAAAGCAATACGAGCCGAACGGTTCGGATCGTATTCTATTGTTTTTACTACAGCTGGAACACCATCTTTCTCACGTTTAAAGTCGATCAGACGATACTTTCTCTTATGACCGCCGCCTCTGTAGCGGACTGTCATTTTTCCGGTGTTGTTTCGACCACCGGTAGAGCGTTTACCGAAAACGAGAGACTTCTCTGGCACGGATGCAGTAATCTCCTCGAACGTGCCAATAACCTTGTGTCTTTGTCCCGGAGTAACCGGTTTGAATTTACGTACTGCCATTTTTTATTTAAATATTGCTGTAAAAATCAATTGAATCGCCCTCCTTCAGAGTAACGATAGCTTTCTTGTATGCGTTCTTCTGTCCTTTGATAAGACCTGCGCGGGTATAGCGGCTCATGCGCTTACCTGCATAACGCATTGTGTTCACGTCAATCACTGTAACGTTGTACAGACTTTCGACTTCACTCTTAATCTCATACTTATTGGCATCCGGGCGCACGATGAAACCATACTTGGTCTCAGCTTTCTTTGTTCTTGTCTCACCCTTTACCTTATAAGATTTCTCTACAGAAGACTTGTCTGTCATTTTGGTCATCTTCTCAGTGACCAATGGTTTTATGATAATTGCCATATTACTTTTGTCTCCCTTTTATTTTGTTAAGATTCCGTCAATCATCTTCAGCGCATCCTCTGTCACAACAAGCACATCCGCATTCAAAACCTTGTATGCGTTAAGTGCCGATGCAGTCATGACTTCAGTGCGCTGCAAGTTACGAGCTGACAAATATACATTTTTATTTACACCTGGCAAAAGAAGAAGAGTCTTACGACCGTCCACTTTAAGATTTTTAGTAATATTTACGAAATCTTTTGTCTTCGGTGCGTCCAAAGTAAAGTCCTCTACTACAACTATATCATTTGCCTGTGCCTTGTATGACAATGCAGACTTACGTGCGAGAACCTTCACCTTCTTGTTGAGTTTAAAACCATAATCGCGTGGTTTCGGACCAAAAACTCTACCACCACCGACAAGTACAGGCGAATTGATGTCACCACGACGGGCACCGCCGCCACCTTTCTGACGACCGAGCTTACGTGTAGAACCGCTTACTTCGCTTCTCTCTTTTGTCTTTGCCGTACCCTGACGCTGGTTAGCGAGGTATTGCTTAACGTCAAGATACAGAACATGATCGTTAGGCTCAATTCCGAAGATAGATTCGTTCAACGTAACCTTTCTTCCGGTCTCCTGACCATTGATATTTAATACGCTAACTTCCATTATTTATTAATTAATACGGTTGAACCAATGCATCCGGCAACAGAACCCTTTACGAGAATGAGGTTATGCTCCGGAATAACTTTTAATACTTTCAGATTCTGGGTTGTTACTCTGTCGCCACCCATTTGTCCTGCCATACGCATTCCCTTGAACACCTTTGCAGGATAAGAGCAGGCACCGATTGAACCCGGCTTACGAGCGCGGTCATCCTGTCCGTGAGTACTCTGACCGACACCACCGAATCCGTGACGCTTCATAACACCCTGGAAACCTTTTCCTTTTGAAGTACCAACAACGTCAACGTACTTTGTATCGTTGAAGATTTCAACAGTAAGCGTATCACCGAGGTTATATTCCTCATCAAACTTGAACTCGGCCAAGTGTCTCTTCGGTGTTGTACCGGCTTTCTTAAAGCAACCCATCATAGCATTGGTGGTGTTCTTTTCCTTTGCCTCACCAAAGCCCAGCTGAACTGCCTTATAACCGTCCTTTTCAACGGTTTTCACCTGTGTCACAACACAAGGACCAGCTTCGATAACAGTGCACGGCACATTCTTGCCGTCGGCACTGAAAACGGATGTCATTCCGATTTTTCTTCCAATTAATCCTGGCATTTCAATTATAATTAAATATTAAAAAAAATACTATACTTTAATCTCTACTTCCACACCGCTCGGCAATTCAAGCTTCATCAGAGCGTCAACTGTCTTGGCTGTAGAACTGTATATATCGATAAGACGTTTGAAATCACTGAGCTGGAACTGCTCGCGTGCCTTCTTGTTGACGAACGTACTGCGGTTTACGGTGTAAATGCGCTTGTGCGTAGGAAGTGGAATAGGACCGCTCACAATAGCACCTGTCGCCTTAACAGCCTTAACGATTTTCTCTGCAGACTTATCAACCAACTTGTGGTCGTAACTCTTCAACTTAATTCTGATTTTCTGACTCATAAATATTTTTTATTACATGATTGTTTTAAAAAGGAGTCTGCCGCTTAAGAGTCATTCGCTAAGCAGGCAGTACTCCGATTTTATCATTTGTTATGCTTGAATTATACCAGATCGGCACGTCCTTTCACTTCCTCAAGCACAGCCTTTGCTATTGAGCTTGACAGAGGTGCGTGATGATCATATTCCATTGAACTTGTAGCACGTCCGGATGTGATTGTGCGCAGAGCGGTAACATAACCGAACATCTCTGCCAGCGGAACCATAGCCTTCACGATGCGCGCACCGCTACGAGCCTCATCCATGCCTTCCACCTGTCCACGACGCTTGTTAAGGTCTCCGATAACATCACCCATGTTCTCCTCCGGTGTCACTACCTCAACCTTCATTATCGGCTCCATAAGAACCGGACCTGCCTTCGGACATGCGTTCTTGTAAGCATTGATTGCAGCGAGCTCGAATGACAGCTGGTCAGAGTCTACCGGGTGGAAAGAACCGTCGGTAAGAACAACCTTGAGTCCTGTCATAGGATAACCGCCAAGCACACCGTTCTTCATCGCGGTCTCAAATCCCTTCTGTACAGACGGGATGAACTCCTTAGGCACGTTACCGCCCTTAACCTCATTGACAAACTGCAGGTCGCCTTCCTTGTAATCCTCATCCTTAGGACCGACGGTCACGATGATGTCAGCGAACTTACCACGTCCACCGCTCTGCTTCTTGTAAACCTCACGCAGAGTGACAGGCTGTGTGATAGCCTCCTTATAGTTAACCTGCGGCTTACCCTGATTACACTCAACCTTGAACTCACGCTTCAGACGGTCGATGATAATGTCGAGGTGAAGCTCACCCATACCAGAGATGATTGTCTGACCGCTCTGCTCGTCGGTGCGCACGGTGAATGTCGGGTCCTCCTCAGCAAGCTTTGCCAGACCGTTGTCCAGCTTGGCTATGTCAGCCTGACTCTTCGGCTCAACTGCAATTGAAATAACGGTGTCAGGGAATGTCATAGACTCCAGAACGATGGGGTGTGCCTCATCGCAAAGAGTGTCACCGGTGCGGATATCCTTGAAGCCTACGCCAGCGCCTATGTCGCCAGCCTCTATTGCCTCCATCGGGATTTCCTTGTTTGAGTTCATCTGGAACAGACGGCTGATACGCTCCTTCTTACCCGAACGCGGGTTGTACACGTAAGAACCGGCTGTAACCTTACCAGAATAAACACGGAAGAACACCAGACGTCCCATGAACGGATCGGTTGCGATCTTGAACGCAAGAGCCGATGTCGGAGCATCCTCAGACGGCTTGCGCGACTCCTCTTCCTCTGTATCAGGGTTTGTACCTATGATATCCTCTGTATCAAGAGGAGAAGGAAGGAACGCACATGTGTAGTCAAGAAGCGGCTGTACGCCCTTGTTCTTGTATGACGAACCGAGAAGCATCGGAGTAACCTGCATGGATATCGTACCCTTGCGGATTGCGCTGATAAGTTCCTCCTCGCCTATCTCCTGACCGTCGAGATATTTCTCCATGAGAGCATCGTCAAAGTTTGCGGCACTCTCAAGCAGCTTGTCTCTCCATTCATTTGCTTCCTCAACCAGGTCGGCAGGTATATCCTCGATGCTGTATTCGGCACCCATGGTCTCGTCATGCCACAGGATAGCCTTCATCTTGATAAGGTCTACAACACCCTTGAAGTTCTCCTCCGCACCGATTGGTATCTGTATAGGACACGGATTGGCGCCAAGGATGTCCTTCATCTGCTGTACAGTCTCGAAGAAGTCCGCTCCCGAGCGGTCCATTTTGTTGACATATCCTATACGCGGAACATTATATTTGTCTGCCTGACGCCATACTGTCTCAGACTGCGGCTGCACTCCGTCCGCTGCGGAATAGGTTGCTATCGCACCGTCGAGCACGCGCAGAGAGCGTTCTACCTCTGCTGTGAAGTCAACGTGTCCCGGAGTGTCAATCAAGTTTATCTTATAAGTCTTGTCGTTCCACTTCCAGTTACATGTTGTAGCAGCAGAAGTAATAGTAATACCACGTTCCTGCTCCTGAGCCATCCAGTCCATTGTTGCGGCACCGTCATGCACCTCACCTATCTTGTGTGTCTTACCGGTGTAGAAGAGAATACGCTCAGACGTTGTGGTCTTTCCGGCATCGATGTGAGCCATGATACCGATGTTACGAGTCAAATGTAAATCGCGACTTGCCATTTTCTTTTTACCTTATTTAGTGGATTAGAATCTGAAGTGAGCAAATGCACGGTTAGCTTCTGCCATGCGGTGCATGTCTTCCTTACGCTTGAAGGCTCCGCCCTGATTGTTGTATGCGTCCATAATCTCAGCAGCAAGCTTCTCTGCCATGCTCTTACCGCCGCGCTTACGTGCGAACAGGATAAGGTTCTTCATCGAAATGCTTTCCTTGCGCTCGGGACGTATCTCAGTAGGAACCTGGAAAGTTGCGCCACCTATACGACGGCTCTTCACCTCTACCTGCGGAGTGATGTTGTCGAGAGCCTGCTTCCATATCTCCAGAGCCGGCTTTTCTTCCTTTGCCATCTTCTCCTTCACTACATCAAGTGCATTGTAAAAAATCTCGTATGAAGCGTTTTTCTTGCCATCATACATCAGATGATTAACGAATTTTGAAACCTTCTGGTCATTGAATACGGGATCCGGAAGAACCACGCGCTTCTTTGGTTTTGCTTTTCTCATTTTGTTTTTGAAAATTTAATTCTGCTTGGGGCTGTTTATTAGCGTTCTTCAACGTCCGCTCCCGGACATTTACTCAACCTGTCTCTTTAACAATTCTCCAGCAAAACGATTATAAAATATTATAGTCCGATCAACAACTTAATGTTATCTTATTTCTTTGCTTTCGGACGTTTGGCACCGTATTTTGAACGACGCTGGGTACGGTTTGCAACACCTGCGGTATCAAGAGTACCACGTACGATGTGATAGCGCACACCGGGAAGGTCCTTCACACGACCGCCGCGAACCAGCACGATGCTGTGCTCCTGCAGGTTGTGTCCTTCTCCGGGAATGTAGGAGTTCACTTCCTTCTGGTTTGTCAAACGTACACGGGCAACTTTACGCATTGCCGAATTAGGCTTCTTAGGTGTGGTTGTGTAGACACGGACGCAAACACCGCGACGCTGAGGACATGCGTCCAGAGCCGGTGACTTGCTCTTGTCTTCGAGCACCTTTCTGCCTTTTCTTACCAATTGTGAAATTGTAGGCATAATATTACTTTTTTTATTTTGTTGTTATCAAACTATTACAAACAGGCTACAATGAGCCTTTCGCGCTGCAAAGGTACAAACTTTTATTTAATCCGCCTAAAAGAAGCGGTAAAGAAAGCGGCGGAGATTTATTCAATTAACATTATATAACTTATATTAATCTACTTTACACCTGCTATCGCTCACAATTACCGACTTTTTGAAGAAACCGGAGCATTTCCGGCACTCTCCGGCAGACGTTGTTGCAGCCAAATACAGGCATGTGTTCATGTCGCGCGTACCATAATTATATGTGCTTATTCCATATAAGACATATCCTGCAAAAGCTGATTATACGGCAGACTCACCCCTCCCTCCCGATGTCCCGAACATCTTATTTCACGTCTACATCTGATGAAATAAGCGACTCTCTGTACAAAAACAGGAACATGTCTGTATGAAACCGGTACGAGACGCGGATTGACAATGGCGGACTATCCGTCATTTCTCCGCTCATGCATTATATTCCACACCTATTAGAAATCCATGTCTGAAATGGAAGCCCCTGCCCTGACGCACTGTCATAAGGATGAGACAAAACAGGACAAGAAACCGCACGACGTAAGGAGATTATGGCAATGACATGATAAGGAAGAATCATTCCGCATACTTTCCGTCGCTCTCAGGTGCCATTTCCCGTTTAACCCGAAACGTCATCATACGTCCATCCTTATTTCATACTGCTGTCAGCCGGATCGTGTTCAGCCTCATCAAAGGTGTGGCGGCTACGCCGAGACTGAACGGTAAGCAAGACGCTGACAGAAACGCGCAAGCAGACCGGAGTGTATGTGAAATAAAGATTTATTCAAATATATACGTTCTTATAACCGGTTTGGGTTTAATCACAGTTGGCATTTGCGGCAAAGCGTGAAGTAAAAAATATTGACAAAATATTTATACGAAACAGATATGGCAGACGAATAAAGAACCTGTTTTCCCACACCATTACCCTACCATAGTCCTGCCACAAACCGTATGACAGACTACAATTTTCACCTCAAACTCGCATTAAATGTTCTTTTTAAGAAACACAGCGTGCTGTCCACCTCACTCATGACAAGAAATCACCCTACAGGAAAGGGCATATCGGCACTCCATAAAGCCTTTATCGCGCGTCCATAAAGCCTTTCCGGCGTTGTAAAAAAGGCTTTTCCGAAATACAGAAAACCATATATATTTACACGATATGTGCAACGCATTGGTTTGCAAGACATTATGAATATACGTCAAAAAAGCGCGCATACGCGGAAAGATTGCCGGTCGCTTGCCTCCACACGATTCTCAGCGACTTGACGTTATACGTATATTCCTCTCCGTTACACCATATCACACCAGCGCACGTTGTTTTTCATGCAGCGTCTTAACAATCCTCTCCTATCCACATTCACAGTGTCAGCCCCACCCCGCCGCACGTTATGCCACCTGCACAACAAGCATATAACAAACCATGAGAATAACATGCGCCTGCATAAATACATGATTCGGGATTATCATGGCGGGCTTTCATGAACGGAAAGAGGGGACCGCCTCAAATTCATTTTGAGACAGTCCCCCGACATTTCACCAAGCCATAAGGCTACATCATCACTTTGTTATCTTCACAGATACAGTCTTGCCTCCGTTCTTTACAACTTTGACAATGTACACTCCGTCAGGAATTGAACTGATGTCTGCCGAACTCTCTCCGTGCAGTTCCATCATTTTAGCTCCTGCCGTATCGTATACTGCCGCACCGCTGTAATCGCCTTCTATATAGAGACGGCTGTCACGGGCATATACGGCAACCACATTCTCAGCCACAGAACCGATGCCTGTGGTGACGATGTCGAACGACAGAGACAGCATTTCCGACTTGCCTGTATCGAACTTCTGTACTATTCCGGCTGTGTGGCTGCCTGCCGACAGACCGGTGAAGAGATGTTCCGTAGCATTGGTGTCGGCTACCTTCTCACCGTCGAGATACACCTCATACGACAGCACGTTTACCGGCAGATAACCGTTACCGCTCACCTGTCCGTCCACTCCGATGAACACGTCGTCCACGAGCAGCATGAAGTTCATCATTGAAGAACTGTTCAGAGCGACATATTTCGCCTCCTTCGGTATGTCATATTCATAATATGTATACTCCGTAGGAACATACTTCAGTTCCTCGTCTATCCACGTGAAGTCGGCAAGGTCGCTTGTCGTTGTGGAGTAACCCACTCTTATGCGCTCGCGGTAGCCTTCATACTCGTCGTATGTGCGTGCCCAGAACGAGAACTTAAAGTCGCGGTATGCATTCAGTTCAGGCGAGATGAGGTAGTCGTCACTCTCCACCACGGTAGTGCCGTCCACCTCACGTGAGGCGAAGAAGCTCAACGCACGGTTTCCTGAATGTGCCGTGTTGTACACCTCATCTTCAGCCGATGCGAGCGGCGGAGTGGTCGCTCCGGAATTGAATGTTATCGCAGCCATAGGCTCACCCATGTGCGGGAACGTCGTGTTGCCGAATCCCCAAGTCATCAGTCCGTCGTTGTCGACATACTGCCAGCCTGCGTCTCCCGCCGGATTCAGCTCGAAGTCGCTGTAGCAGTCGCCCTCGAAGTCGTCGCTGATGTTCTGCTGAACGTTCCACAGCAGTCTCGCGTTTGAGCCGTCTACAAGCACGTCCATGTTGGCAGGTCTGTCGAGTTTCTGCGTCAGAGTGCAGTCAAAGCCGAACTCTGTCTCCTCTCCGTTCACCTGCAGGTCTGCCACAGCATATGTCTCAAATCCGGTCTGTTCCACACTCATAGAGTAGACACCCTTCTCCACGTTGTCAAACACAGCCTTTCCTCCGGCTACTGTCGCAGTGTATGAATAAGTGTCATTATAAAGCTTCACAGCGGCTCCCTCGGCATGCTCAGGCTTCGAGTTGGCTCTCACGCTCACGCTGACAGAAGCTGCCATGTTATGCTCCACAACCTCCGAGAACGTCACCTCAGATGTCTCTTCTCCGTAGTTCGCCTCCACGGCATAGCGGTATTTGCCGCTCGGAATGTTGACGTCGGTAAACGACATGTCCTCACATCCCTCTGCCACAGCTGTCCACTGAGCCTCATCTTCAGTTGCCTGCTCAGGCAGTCTGTACACATTATAGGCAACGTCCGGCATCGTGGCGTCGTCCGGCTCCACGTTCTCACACACGGCGCGAAGCAGCAGATGGCGCGACGGATCGTTGGTATCGTCAAAGTAGTTGTATGAGCGTTCGGCATTGTAAGTGGTGGTATACACCTGCGTCTGCGGATGGTCCACAGTGCCGTCGGCGGTTCCTCCGTCGGTTGCCACATTTGTCTTGCCGGCTATGGCGAAGAGGAAGCCTTTCTCGGTATGCAGCGGCTCCGGCAGGCGGAACGTATTCCACTGTCCGTCCACAGTCTTCACATTAGCCTGATACAGAACCTCGCCTGTCGGCTTTCCGCTCCAGTTCAGGTCTATCAGCATCAGAGTGATGTCCTCTCCGCAGCCTTCGCCTCCGACGGTCCACCACTTCAGCTCGTTCACGATGGTCTCTCCCGGGAATATTGTTCCCACAACCTGTGAGCCGGTGAAGTAAGAACCATATCCGTATCCGCCTTCCGGCTGTCCGTTGTCATAAGCCATCTCATTCACGCTGCGCGGCTTGTCCCAGCTCACAGACACACTTCCGTCACCGTTGTCGGTTGCCTTAACGCTGTACGGAGGAAGCGCGTCGACATCGAGCGCGAAGTTCTCGTCCGTCTTGTCTGCGTCGAGATTCATCTCACGGCTTTGCGGTTTGTAGTTGTTTTTCACAACAGACAGTGTGTATCCGTCAGCCTCGTAAGCGCTTATGGTGTATTTTCCTTCGGCATCGGTCACAGCCGACTGGCTCTCATATCCGGCGAGCGAGACCTTCGCTCCCTTTACCGGCTTTCCGCCTTTGTCTGATACCGTTCCGCTCACATTGCGCTTCTCAAGCATTTCCAGCATGAAGTTCACGGTCACGTTGTCACCTGCCTTCAGTGTCACATGCTCCGTCGCAGTCTTGTATCCCTGATATGACGCGGTCACATCATATTCGCCTGCCGGTATCTCACAGATGGTATAGTTGCCGTACATGTCGGTTGTGATGCTTTGTTCGCCCACAGTCACCGTAGCTCCCTGCATGCCGAACATGAAGTTCTCCACCTTTCCCGTCACGGTTGCGGTGTTGTTCTCCTTCCACGCGAAGTCGTTGATGTGCACTCCCTGAGTGGAGTATCCGCCCTGATAGTGAAGGTATATGCTGTAGTTTCCGTCAGACTCGGCTGCCGGTATGTCCATCCACTTCTCTATAACGTCGCCGTAATAGCCTCCGTCAGAGCCTTTTATCTCTATCGTCCCCACAGTGACGGCGTCCTCAGGTGCGGTGCCCGCGGGAGCCATACGCACCTCTATGTTCTCCGTGCAGTAGTATGTGCAGTATGCTCCAAACGATAAACGGGTAGGCACTCCCTGCTTCAGCTTCACCGGCGGAGATATGAGCCAGTCGTCCTTCGCGCCTCCGGTGCTGTATATTTCGGCTCCTGTCCTGCCGGCGCCCCATTTGTTTCCCATGAGCCATGTGTTGCCGTCGGCGTCGGCGTCGGTCACTGTCCATGTGTAGAACTCGTTCTCATTGTCGAACGGAGTAGACAGCGGCAGTTCTCCTATTGTTCCTGTCGCGGCTGTGTTCGACACCGCGCTGCCGCCCTCTCCGGCTCCGTTCAGCGCGGTGACAGTGTACGAGTATCCTCTGTACGCACCCTCTATCTTGTCTGTCACAGTAGTCTCGGTTGTCGCCTCGGCTATTGTCACGCCGTCGTTTCTCACCACCTTATATTTAAGGTCGTCTGTTCTGAAGAATCCTCCGTTGAGTCCTTTGTCGGGAGCTGTCCATGTCACTACAATCGTATTGCCGTCGGCAACGGTGGCTTTCACGTCGGTCGGTGCCGCCGGAACGTCCGTCCCGACAAACGAGGACGCTATGGCGAACATTCCTTCCTCTCCGTCCGCGTTACTCAGCGTCACCTTATATATATGTATGCCTGTTGCGGCGTCAGTGTCAGTATACGACGCCTCTTTGCCCGGAGCCACATTCTCAGTCGTGCCAATCACCTCGCCGTCACGGTATATCGTAGCATGCGCGAGCTTGTCCAATGTCTGGCGGTTGAAAGTAGTCGCAGGGCAGGTCCATGTAAGCACGCAACTGTCTGAGCCGTCCGGTGCGGGTGTGAGCGTGAGACCTTCGGGGGCTGCCGGACTTGAAGGCACTGCGCTGGTGTAGCCGGTGTACAGTCCCACGTATGTTCCGTTGCTGCTGCCGTTTGCCTTGAACGTTTTCTGCACCGTGTCAATCTCATACAGCGTGCATCCGCCATACGATGAGTTGTGCAGGTAATAAAGTTTTCCCGTCTCCACATCATAGTCCATTGAACGCATTACGCCGCTTGACGCATACTGGTTGGTCTTGACTATGCTCGTCGTGGCTCCCGTGGAGGGGTCTGCCTCATACACCTCGCCCCACATGTCGGTGACATACACCTTGCCTTCAGGCGTCGCCGTCAGGGCACACATGCTGTATTCGAAAGAGCACAGCTGGGTTATCTCGCCGCTCTCAAGATTGAGTCTTACCAGCGACGACGGGTTCGGATAATTGTATTGGAGCATGAGCAGAGAGCCCGTACTGTAGTCGTATGCCATATCAAGAAACTCTCCGTTGAGTTCCATCACGGTCTTCTTGGTACCGCTCTCAAGGTCGTAGGACAAGAGTTGAGTCTGGTCCTGACTGATGGCATAGTAACTTCCCTCCACAAATGCGGCGGCTCTCACTCCTTCGTCCTGGCTGTGCAGAATGGCAGGCTCGAACGAATCCAACGGGAACCCCACGATACCCGTCATGCCAGACGTACAGAAGGCATAGGCAGGTCCGCGGCTGCTCCCGCTTAAAATTTGTGCAAAAGCAGACATGACAGTCATACATAATGCAACTGAAAGTAAAACTTTTCTGAACATAATAATGTTGTTTGATTGTTTTTAATGAATTAATGCAAAAGTAATATTTATTTTCTTTATTTTGTAAACAATAATTAAAAAAATGCGATATATATGTTATTATATTTCATTAAAAGTTTAATATCAACCTAAAATAAACTTATCCCGAAAACACTTTTTAATGACTATGTTAACAAAACTTATCAATCCGGAGAACAAAAAAGCTCTCCCGTTTTTGTTTATAAGGAAAGACTTTTGTAACTTTACAACTGTATTTCCTCTGCAATAAGAATATACTGTGACACCACACACACTGATTCTGAAGACAGGACATGAGGAACGGGACAGGACATAACCAAAAACCATATAAATAAAAAGAAATGCTCAAGGCACACTTAAACCCGACTGTACCATCGGTATTTATAAAACTCAAATGTATGTTTGGCTCTTTTTCATTTGCAGTCTGTGCATTCAGGCTGCCATTCACCTCACCATCTCATTCCGGCTGCACCCGACATGCCCCGCGTGAAAGCCGGAGGAGCAATGCAATGCTGCCGCACAAGAGCGGCTCAGAACATGGTATGCTGTCTGTAGCGGGACCATTTTCGCTGACGGCATTGCTGTGCGGACTGCTGACTCTGTTGCCTTCTGTGACCGTCTGCGGTGCCAATGAAAACGGAAACGCGCCATATGTCGACCCGTTCATAGGCACAGAGGGAGGCGGCAACGTATTCCCCGGAGTATGCGTGCCGTTCGGCATGGTGAAGCTGGGACCTGATTGCGGCAACATGGAGTGGAACGCCGGATGGGCTCCCGACGGCAACATACACGGCTTCAGCCATACGCACGTGAGCGGAACAGGCGGAGGATGCAAGTATGGAAACATTCTCATGCTGCCCATGACGGGCGTGATAGACCTGTCCGACTATTCGTCACCACGCGAGAACGAGCAGGCGTCAGTTGGCGAATACAGTGTGGAGCTCACACGCTACGGCACGTCGGCAAGGCTGACGGCTCTTGACCGGGCTGCGTTGCACGAATATACCTTCCCCGCAGCGACCGACTCCAGAATACTGTTCGACATGAGCAGCTGCCTCGCTCTGAAGATGTGCGAGACGCAAAAGGTCATCGGCTCGGAAGTAAGGATACTGTCGCCTACCGAGCTGGAGGGCTATACCCGCGTGCGGGGAGGCTGGAACGAGGGCGAGGCATATACTGTGTACTTCCACGCCGAGACTGACACTCCGGCTGTAAGTTTCGGCACCTGGAAGGACGGAAAGACCGAGCCGGGCAAGGAAAGCCAGTTTGACTCCGGACAAAAGACAGGCGCCTACATGACGTTCAACACCACGGCAGGACAGAAAATAAGAGTCCGAGTGGGCATATCCTACATCAGTTGCGGACGGGCAAGTGCGAATATGAGGCAGGTGGACACATGGGATTTCGACAAGGTGAAGGCTGAGGCAACAGCGAAGTGGAACAGAGTGCTCGACAAGGTGGAGCTTGACGGAGACAAGAACGACAAAGTGAAGTTCTACACCGCACTCTATCACTGCTATCTGCAACCCACTGACAAGACCGGTGAGAATCCGAAATGGACATCGGCAGAACCCAACTACGACGACTTCTACGCCATATGGGACACTTTCCGCGCCACCCATCCGCTGTTCACCATTCTCACTCCGTCGAGACAGGCTGGCATGCTGCGCTCGCTTATCGACATATGGCGCAACGACGGCTACATGCCTGACGCGCGCAGCGGAAATGACAACGGGAGGGTGCAGGGCGGCAGTAATTGCGACATTCTCTTTGCCGACGCCATAGTGAAGGGCGTGGAGGGGGTTGACTATGAGGCTGGCTTGCAGGCTATGCTGAAGAACGCCGAGGTGCCGCCGGGAGGAGACGAGCGCAAGGAAGGGCGCGGAGGACTGGACGACTACAACACTATCGGCTATGTGTCGGCTGCCACCGAGCGATGCCTCACGCGCACACTGGAGTACTCCAACTGCGACTTCGCCATAGCCACCGTGGCAAACCGTCTCGGCAAAAACGACATAGCAGACAGATACTACCGCAAAGCGTCCAACTGGCAGAACACGTGGAACGACGACATAGAGTGCCTTGGACACAAAGGCTTCGCATGGCCGAGAGAGCGCGACGGCAGCTTTCTGGCTGAGGACAAGTACACCGTACTCACAGGAGGCGGCTGGGAGAGCCCAACATACGAGACTTTTTCGTTCGAGCTTTCCATGTATGTGCCGCACGACATGAAGTCTCTCATAGCACGCTGCGGAGGACAGGAGAGATTCACACAGCGTCTCGACACATTCTTCACACACAACAACGGTGACCAGCGGTGGCTCATCGGCATGTACCAGATAGCCAACGAGCCCGGCTTCCTCGCACCATCGCTCTACAACTACGTCAATCGTCAGGACAAGACAGCGCGGCTCGTGCGGTACATACTTGCCGAACGCTACAAAACGACACGCGACGGAATACCGGGCAACGACGACTCCGGCTCGATGTCGGCATGGTACGTTTTCCATTCGCTCGGTTTTTACCCGAACGCCGGACAGGACGTCTATCTCATCTCCAGTCCCGTGTTCAGGAAAGCGACACTGCATCTTGAGAACGGGCGCACGCTCCGCATCACGGCACGAAACAACAGCGACAGGAACATATACGTGCAGTCGGTAAGACTCAACGGGAAACCTCTCGGCAACAACTGGTTCCGACACAGCGACATAAAAGACGGGGGCACGCTGGAGTTTGTGATGGGTCCCGAACCGTCGGGATGGTCGCGCAACGGTGTGCTGCCGCCGTCGATGTCTGACACAACGAAGTGAACATGCCACGCGAATCTGCTCGCATGCAATCATTTATGCCTCCTGCCCATATTGCAGGAGGCTTTTTTCATTATAACATACCGCGTCACAGCATGGCAGACGCAGCGACATGCCATTGCCGTCATCATCACGAGCATCTTATAAAACCGTATAGTCATCAATTTCCGCCGGATAGAATCCGCATGGCAGACAACAGGCAGTCATGCGCCGGATGCCGTTTGTGGGAACGACAGACAATCGTTACTTTTGCATTATTCATAAACCAAAACATTATGACAAACTACAAATCAATTTTCAAGTATTTTCTCTTTGCGTCATTATGTGTGTTATCCGCATGCAGCAGTGACGACGACGGCGACAACGGTTCGGGCTCCGGCTCGGGTTCAGGCGACAACAGTTCGATAACAATAAACCTGGACGGAGTCAGCGCAAAGCTCAACAACGTCTACTGGACAGCGGAAAGCAACGGTGACGGAACAAACTTCTATGAGATTCAGTTCTACTCTTTCGACATGTACAGTGCGATGGCAAGCGGAGACATGTCGGCGTTTCCATCCAACTATTCAGCCGTACTTGTGTCGTTCGATACGGCTGGCTCACTGTCAGAACTGCCGGAAGGGAGTTTCGCGGAGGGATCGTATGAGGTGTCTGGTGCTGTAGGATGCAGCATCAACAACCCCGAAGGCAAATACTACATAGAGGAAGGTCCTTCCAGCGGAAACCTCGTGATAACCAAGAACGGAGACAAATACACAGTCACAATATCACCACTCGAAATGATATATTACGACCCGAACAATAGCGGATCGGACGACTGGAAGTCGATAAACACCCAATGGAACTTCACAGGAAAGATTAGGAAAGCTCCTGAGATGTGAATGTCTGACAGTATGTAGCTGACATACAGGGTGCATGCATGTACCCGTCAGAAATGCAACGCTGCCAACCGAAGTCATCGGCTGACAGCGTTTTTTTATATTTCCACCGCCCATCATCCCAATGGCGACAGCCAGTAGAGACGCGAAATCTTGCGTCTCACAAGCAGGAATACCGCTGTTTGACAGGAATGGAATAGAGATGGTTAATTGCGCATACTTACTCGGGAGACGCAAGATTTTGCGTCTCTACTTTTGTAGGATGCGTAATTTTTGATGGTTATATTACACGGAATACCAATGGTGTCAGCCAGTAGAGACGCAAAATCTTGCGTCTCACGAGCAGGAATGCCGCTGTTTGACGGGAATGGAATAGCGATGGCTGATTGCGCATATTTACTCGGGAGACGCAAGATTTTGCGTCTCTACTGGGGGCTGGCGCATAATATAATAATATGGTGATATTTGTTGTGGGGCATAAAAAAACCGGTAATGTGAATCCACATTACCGGCCGCAAACATCCAGCCTCACGGTTGAACATTAACGCATGATGAATTTCTTTCTTATCTTACGATGTATTTCTTACCGTTAACGATGTATATGCCCTTCGGCAGGTCGTTGAGCGACTTGTCTGAAGCGACCTTCTGACCGTTTATTGTGTACACTCCCTCGGCAACTTTCTCGGCAGGTGTCTCTGTCACGATGCCGTTGATGTCAGTCGTTCCGTTGCCGTTGTCTATCACGAAGGTCTTCGTGCCTTGCGTCGGGTTGGTCTCAGTGAGATACCATGTGGTACCTATAAGGTTGTGCCAGTCGCTGCTCAGATGATACATGTTGCCGCTGCTCATAATGTACGAGCCTTTTGGCGCATAGTCGGAAGCATAATAGCAGGCTGTCCATTTCAGTTCGCCTTTAGGTGTCGTAGTACCTTCCACCGGTATGTTGCTGATGCCGTTTGGACAACTAACATTGAGGAACTGGTACACGTTACCGTACTCATATGTCACGTTTTCAACGTTCTCTTCAAGATATGCTTTCTCGTTTTTACTCTCGTCAATTCTCTTGAATTTGAACTCGCCATTTGTCGCATGGGTCGGTTCATTGGCAACCTGCACCAGATAGCACTGGCCTGCCTCAAGACCTTTTTCGCTGTTCAGGTCCACCGGCTCGAAGAGTATCTGCTGCGGATTCTGCGGATTCAATCCTGTGAGTTTCACGAGTTTCATGTTATGGCCGAAAGTTCCTTGCAGTTGTGCTGGCGTAAGGTCGACCGGCAGTGTGAGCGCGTTCCATGCGTTGTCCGTGAACTTACGGCTGAGATAGAACATGTAGCCGGGATTTGTGTATTTGTTAGGATCAACGTCTTCCTTCGTGCCATATGCGTCCACACCGAAACCGAACTGATCTTCTATTGTGTTGCCCAAGTATGTAAGAGTCATGTTGTCCATGTACACGCGACCACTCTCACCCGTCTTTCTCACACCGAGCGTAAGTGTTTTGTCTTCTCCTACAATTACCGGAACAGACACTTTGCATCTTGATTCGTCCGGAGCATACGGATCACCGTTTGCAAGGAAATACGCAGCCGGTACGTTGCGGCGGAAGTATTGGCTTGCCCCCTGGCCTACTTCGTCTTTATGTGACTCAACAAGATTTTCAAAAGTACGCAGATCATCGCCCTCAAGCATTGGGATGGTCACATCTTTTTCATTGGCGAAGAGCACAGCTTTGGACTCATCTGTTGGGTTAGGGTTATCATATTTTCCGTTATTATAAGGATAACTGTCATTTCCATGGAAGAAAGCTTGTGCCGAAACAACATAAAGACCGGGACGCAGATTCTCTACCACCTGGTAGAAATCGCCAGTGACATGTCCCATCTCCAGGCAGCCGAATGCGCTGTATTTCTCCGCGTAACCGTCATTACCATCTTCCGTTCCCATCTCCGGAGCGATGGCTGTGCAGTAGTCGCTGGTACTGTAATTGATATTATCTGTCACCTTCCAGAAAAGATGGTCCGCATCGCTTACGTTGCGGATGAAGCGTGTGTTGTAGAGCAGACCGCTCACATTGTAGTCGCCAAGTTGAGATGTTTCGGTTGTTACGCTACGGTAATCATCAAGCGTGATAAGACACCACTCATCTGCACTATTGGAATTTTCCGCGCTTGCTTCCACATCCTTATATGTGAATGTGTCATCATTCAAACTACCGGGATCTCTGCCTGTCTCCTCTTCGCTGCACAGATAATTGCCTCTCTGTCCACCGTTTATCACCCTGATGTGGTAGGTATTATCGGTCGCTTTCTCAAAAACCATATAACCACCGTCATTATCTTCATCTTCTCGGTCCCACCTATCATATATAATAGGTCTTCTGTCAATATATATCCATTTGTTTCCGTCTCTTGCGGCAAGATAACTTCCCTGTGCCGAGTTCACGATCGGAGTCTTGAAGGCGTAGCAATTTGTCCTGTTGTATTGCGCTGATTCAAGTGTCAGTCTTATTCCTCTTGTGTTAAGCACGGCTTTCATACCGTAATCACCGCCGGTGTTGAGGAATCCTTTTTCCGTGAGGTTGTATAGATAGACATACTTGTCGGTTGTTTCCATTACTTTCTCCACGGTGGATGCGTGTTCTTGCCAGTTTATGTCGTCCTGCTGGGCTTTTGTCGTCTGTACGCCTCCTATGAGTAACAGCAGGAGCATGGATTGAATAATGTTAAAATGTTTCATAATTCTTGTTTTTCCTTTCTTTTGTTGTCTCTTTCTTGTTTTCTGCCACTCTCTCATTCCCACACGTTGTGCGATTTTGCCCAGTTGTCATTAATACTGTTTGTGTTCGAATGTCTGAGGTCTCCATCGTCAATATTGTCCGGGTTGCCTTCGATGATATCAAATCCCGGATTGTCCAGATTGCCTGTCGTGTTCCATGACGACAGACTTGCCATCGCCTGTTCCGTCTCCATCCCGATTACGGTGACGGAGGGTTTCTCATACGTTTTCTTCATTTCCATTTTATTTTCGTTGGTTTTATACTTTATTCTCTTTCTGGTGCCGCTTGGGTGTCGTCATGCGGTTGTCCGGCGTTTCGTATGACCCGGTACGCTTCGTTGTAATAAGATAATTTGTCTGTTTATGGATGAAACTTAATGTAGAGTAACGTAGCTTATATTGTAAGGTAACGCGTGTGAGAGATTCTGCGTCACGGTGCTTCATCCAGCCTTGCGGACTTGAAAAGACACACCGTTTCCGCTTTGAGAACCATGCACCTCTACGACAGAGGTGTATATGTTTTTCGTTTAGTGCAAAATTTATTGTCCGTATTATTTTATATGTATTGTATATTTATATTTATTCCCAATCTATATTAGTTAATATGTGTGTAAATAGGTTAATTATATTGCTGTAATCTTTGCTATTTCGTACAATATTCTTAATTTTGCTGATGTTTAGAACAATATATATCACAATATGTATACACCTCTGTCGTAGAGGTGTAATATGTTTTTGTATATATTGAATAGAAAAAACACTTATTCAGCAACAGCCGTATTTATCCGCCGTATAGTGTTGAATGGCACATTGTGCAGGGCTGATAGATTGTCAGAGTCACGGTTCCTTGTGCATCATCCCGATGGCGTGAGCCAGTAGAGACGCAAGATTTTGCGTCTCGCGTGTAATGATGTGTCTGTTTATATCATGTTTTATTGCGCGGTCTGATTGCGCTTGGCTTCTTGTGAGACGCAATATTTTGCGTCTCTACTTTGGAAGGATGCGTTATTCTTAAGTTTTTTACTATGTCTCTGCTTTGGGGTGCGGGCGGTATGTATGTGGGTATGAAGGGCTATGGAATGGGCATGTCATGATGCGTGGACATTACTTCCGCAGCCGTTGCCTGCGCTCTTGTGACATGCTGTGTGGCTGATGGTATGGCACGGTGGAGGCAATGCATAAATATGCAGGGATGCAGAACGGTTTATGCAATCCTATATATGGTAACTCGAAATAGAGCGTGTTTTTACGCGCAACAGTGACGCAGGATGCAAATACGCGATTTTTATGAACTTTGTTTAAGGCTCTGTGTTACAGTTATTTATGTTGTTTGGTGTGTCGGGATGACCTCATCCGTGTTGCGGAACATACCGTTTGATGTTGCCGGAAAGGCTTTCCGGCAAGTCGGGAAAGGCTTTTCCGAGAGCTGATAATGCCTGTTTGGCGATGCCGGAAACACCGTCCGGTATGTCGGGAGTGTGCTTGACGTCTGCCATACTGGTATAAACGTATGTACGAATGAGTCCGGATGGTGTTACGGGAGCGGTTTTACACCGGTTTCGTTTTCTGTTTCGCGATTTTCTGTTGTCAAAATTTTTTACTGTGGGAATGTATATTTATGCATTCCGCGATTGCATTCCTTGTTGGCGGTGCGCATTGTTCATGTGTATCGCTGAGATGGTGGAACGCAATGGAGTGGGGTATGACGTCAGGCAATGGCAGGTGTTTGGGGTGACCGGATAGTTAGTGTGATTGTGGATGAATACAGCCGTTGTTGCGATGTGTTGCGCTGACAGAGGTGTTGTTGGGACGGGATTTATAGCTATTTTATAGCGTTTTTATGTGTTGACTATCAATATTTGTTGCGTTATAATATTGTGTTGGTATGCTTGTAGAGACGCAAGATTTTGCGTCTCCCGTATGGTTTGTGTGTTGACAGTCAATAGTTTGTAGTGTGACAGTTTGGTGTGGGGTTGCTTGTAGAGACGCAATATTTTGCGTCTCCCGTGCAGTTTTATGTGTTGACAGTCAATGGTTTGAAGTGTGACAGTTTGGTATGGAGTTGCCTGTAGAGACGCAAGATTTTGCGTCTCCCGTATGGTTTATGAGTTGACAGTCAATAGTTTGGTGTGTGACAGTTTGGTGTGGGGTTGCTTGTGAGACGCAAGATTTTGCGTCTCTACTTTTGTTTGAATGCGGAATAATAATGATGTGGAAGTGAGGGAATGCCGTTTTTGATACCTTATTATAATATAGGATGCGGCTCGGCAATATCAATTTATGAAAAAACTTCGTTTTTCCTATTGCTATTGCACTCACCTTTCACTATCTTTGCATAAGAAAAGCTGCACTCGGGAAAGTGAAAGTAAACTTTCTTTCCGCTCGTTTGCATTATCTTTTAATAAGATAGGATGCGGTTCGGCAAAGCCTTCTCTGAAAAGAAAATATTCTTTTCGCTTGTCTTTGCACTCACCTTTCACTATCTTTGCCGTATGAAAACAGTAAGACCAAAGAAAAATCTCGGGCAGCACTTCCTGACCGATCTGAATATAGCAAAGGCTATAGCCGACACGGTGGACGCCTGTCCTGACATTCCGGTGCTTGAAATAGGACCGGGCATGGGGGTGCTCACGCAGTTTCTCATGCAGAAAGACCGCGTGCTGAAGGCGGTGGAGATTGATGCCGAGTCGGTGGAATGGCTCAACAGCCACTATCCTTCGCTGCGTGAGAACATCATCGGCGACGACTTCCTGCGCATGGACCTGTCGCGCCTGTTCGACGGAAAGCCGTTCGTGCTGACGGGTAACTATCCTTACGACATATCGTCGCAGATATTCTTCAAGATGCTCGACAACAGGGAACTGATACCGTGCTGCACGGGCATGATACAGCGCGAGGTGGCTTGGCGCATTGCGTCGCCGCCTGGAAAAAAGTCGTACGGCATACTGTCGGTGATGATACAGGCGTGGTATGATGTGGAATATCTGTTCACGGTGAACGAGAACGTGTTCAACCCTCCGCCCAAAGTGAAGAGCGCGGTGATACGGATGACGCGCAACTCGAGGGAAAGTCTGGGTTGCGACGAGGCGTTGTTCAGACGCATAGTGAAGGCTGTGTTCGGACAGAGACGCAAGATGCTGCGCGTGAGTCTGCGTCAGATAACGGGCGAGAGAGCCGTGGAGCCCGCTTTCTGGCAGCACGCATACATGACGCGGCGACCCGAGCAGCTGTCTGTAGAAGAGTTTGTGGAACTGACGAATATTGTCGGTGCTGAGCTGCGGCGCGCCCTCTGACTCCGCCACCTTCCTATTTCTCTCCGACGGCTTCCTGCGCCATCCTCATCGCTTCGGCACGTGCGGGTTTGCCGGTGGCAGTCATAGGAAGCCGCCCTACGCATATATAATGTTTCGGACGGCTGTATCGCGGCATGTGCTCCTCGCATATGTGGCGCATCACCTGGCTGTCGCCGTCCTCGACGAGCATCGTCACCGCCTCGCCCAGACGCCTGTCCTTCACCTTGGTTATCATGAAAGGACAAGTGGCGTGAGGCTTGAGCAACCGCTCCATCTCCTCAATCTGCATCTTTATCCCTCCGCTGCACACCACGTTGTCCTTGCGTCCTATGATGCGGAAGCGTCTGCCGTCGGTGTCGAGCTCGGCTATGTCGTTTGTCTTCAGCCTCTCCGCGCACACGGCGGGAGCGTCTATCACGAGGCATCCGTCGGCACCGGTGCTCACGCTCACGTTGTGGAACGGAGTGTACCACAGGCTTGCCTCCGGTCCGTTGAGCCGTCTCAGGGCTATGTGCGACAGTGTCTCTGTCATGCCGTAGGTGCTCCACACGGCGTTGGGGAAGTCTTTCAACGAGTCGCACAGACTGTCGTCCACCGCTCCTCCGCCTATGATGAGATGCCTTATGCCCATGAGCAGACGCCTCTCCTCAGGGTCGGCGAGACTGTCGTACACCTGAAGCGGCACCATCGCTGCGAACACCGGCGGCTCCCGCAGACCGCGCAGAGGATGCCCGCCGGGCGTGACGCTCACCAGCCGCATGCCTGTCACCAAAGCCCGAACCACCACCATCTTACCGGCGATGAAGTCGAGCGGCATGCACAGCAGAGCCGTGTCGCCCCGCTTCAGACCGAGAAAGGCACACGTGATGCGTGCGCTCGCCTCCATGCGCCGTTTCTCCACGCGCATGGGCTTGGGCTTGCCCGTAGAGCCGCTCGTGTGCACCGTGATGCAGTCGTCGGCATTGTTCCATTCTTCAAGAAACTGTTCGAGAGTCATTTTTGTCTGTATTTATGTCTTGCCGGATGTGTGCCTGTCGTTTCATAATATACGGGCAGACACATTTTTTTATTGTTCCGGCATAATATGCTGCTGATTATGACAAATCCGTATGGACTGAAATGTCAGCCTGTTGTAGCCTTTCGCTAAAGGCATAAAACTGATGGGCTGTCACGGGACGCGCCAAAGCCGGTCTTTCCTTATCTCGAGCGGCATGGGCAGATTGTCCGTGAAGAGCAGTCCGGTGCCCAGTCCCTGAGGCATGGTGATGCCCGGTCCGTAGACGCTTGCGGCGAGCTGAGCCACCGCGTTGAGCCCCACGTTGCTTTCAAGCGCGCTTGTTATCCACGAGCCTATGCCTCTCTTGTCAGCCAGCTCTTTCCATTCGCGCGTGCCGTGCATGCCTCCGTGCAGTGACGGTTTGAGGATGATGTATTGCGGACGGATGAAGTCGAGCATCTGCGTCTTCATCTCCTTTGAGTTCGCCCCGATGAGTTCCTCGTCCAAGGCTATCGGAAGCGGGGACTCGCGGCACAGCCGTGCCATCTCGGTCCACTGCCGTTGCCTTATCGGCTGTTCAATGGAGTGTATGTCGTATGCCGCGAGCTGTTCGAGCCTTTGCGGAGCCTCGGCGGGCGAGAAACCACCGTTGGCATCCACTCGCAGTTCTATGTATTCCTTTCCGAAGCGGTTTCTGATGTGTCTTATCAGCCGCATCTCGTCGTCGAAGTCTATAGCCCCTATCTTCAGTTTGACGCATGCGAATCCCGCCTGCATCTTTTCCTCCAGGCGGCTCATCATCTCCTGCAGCGAGCCCATCCACACCAGACCGTTTATCGGTATGCCTTCCTCGCCTCGGGTGAACGGTGTGTCGAAGATGACAGAGCCGCCCTGCTCAAAGTTTCTCTCTGCCGTCTCCATGCCGAAGAGCATCGACGGGTAGGGACGCATGAGGCTGTAGTCTATCGACTGCCTCGTCTCATACATCCGGCACAGTGCCTTCAGTGTCTGCTCATAAGCCGGAGAGGCGTCGCAGCTGAGGTCGGGCAGGGGCGCGCACTCTCCTGTTCCGGAGCGTCCGGGGGCGTCGTCTGACGTCATTTCCAGAAACCACGACGTGCGTGTGGTGTATGTTCCGCGCGACGTTCCGGCAGGTTGTCTGAAGTGGAGCGTGCGCTGTGTGACGCTTATTTTTCTCATGATGGTGTCTTGTCGTTCCTTTTCTGTTGTGGTGATGACTTTCTCACGGTCTCTCAGAGAGGCTTAGGGCAGTTTCGGGAACTTGCCGAAGTCGGGCTTGCGCTTCTCGAGGAACGCCCTGCCTCCCTCTTGTGCTTCGTCCAGGAAGTAGTAGAGCATGGTGGCGTCGCCTGCAAGTTCCTGTATGCCAGCCTGTCCGTCGAGCTCCGCATTGAGCCCCGCCTTTATCATTCTCAGTGCGAGCGGACTGTGCTCCATCATCCTTTCAGCCCATTCCACGCACGTGTCCTCCAGTTCGTCGAAGGGCACCACCTTGTTCACCATGCCCATGCGCTCAGCCTCTTCCGCCGAGTACTGCCTGCATAGAAACCATATCTCGCGCGCCTTCTTCTGTCCCACGATGCGCGCAAGATAGGAAGCGCCGAAGCCGGCGTCGAACGATCCCACCTTGGGACCGGTCTGTCCGAATATCGCGTTGTCGCTCGCTATGGTGAGGTCGCACATCAGGTGAAGCACGTGTCCGCCTCCGATGGCATATCCGTTCACCATCGCTATGACCGGTTTCGGCAGCGAGCGTATCTGTTTCTGCACGTCCAGCACGTTTAGCCGCGGCACTCCGTCCTCGCCGACATATCCTCCGCGTCCCTTCACGTTCATGTCGCCGCCAGAGCAGAACGCCTTGTCGCCCGCGCCGGTGAGTATCACCACCCCTATGCGCTGCGCCTCCCTGCACCATGCGAACGCCTGCGACATCTCCCATGTCGTGCGTGGCGTGAAGGCGTTGCGCCATCTCGGACGGTTGATTGTTATGCGGGCTATGCCGTTATACTCGTCGAAAAGAATCTCCTTGAAGTCGAAACCTTCTATCGGTTTCCATTCTCTTTTATTCATGTCTTTATGCTTTTTTGTTGTCTTAAAACGCTGTCGGCAAAGGTGTCAGGGAAATGCCGTGCCGCGTAGTGCCGCCTTGCGTATGACAGGACACGCTTTTCCGCCCGTCAGTCCCTTTGCCGCCATATCCGCAAAGTTATCAATTTTTTGTCATAACAGCAAACCGTCACCGGCTGACTTTCCCTTTCCCGCACCACAAAATGTATGTCCATAAAAAAGGCAGGCGTGCCTTTCATAAGACAAACCTGCCCGGAATTACATATAAATAATATAATGTATGCTTGCTTTTATCTGTTTCTTACTTTGCAACCTTCACAGTCTTGGTTGTTCCGTCAGAATATTTCATCACCTTGATGTTGATGCCTTTCTGGGCATTGTTCAGACTGCGGCCTGAGAGGTCGTAGTATTCTGTCGACACAACGTCGGCGTCTGAGTCCTCAACCTTGTTTATTCCGGTAGTATATGCCTTTATCTTCAGATTGTCGTAGTTTGCGCTGTAACCTATGCCAAGGGTTCCGCTCGCCTCATCATATGATGCGAACAAATCTGTAAGAGAATATTCTGACAATACGTAAGAGTCTGACGCCTTGTCATATTCGAATGTTACAGGCGTCTGGATAATAGCTCCTTCGCCTTTGAAATCGACGAAAGCGGCACACCGGTCTTCCTCAATGATTTGCGGTAAGGTGATTGATAACGAGCCGTTTTCGTTTACTGCCATAAGCCATGCGTCCGGTGCTTCCTCAGGCATAAGACCTTTAACGTAGCTGTACTGACCGAGATTTATAATCTGGACAGTGCCTTTCTTGTTTGTCTGAAGCGGAGTGCTGTATGCTTCATAGTCGTATGTGTATTCGTGTTCGTCTGCTTCAGGGTACAGTTCTGCCGGTGTGAACTGCATCATTCCTGAACAGGTGTAAACCATTTCGTAATCTTCGGTGAATATTCCGATGAATCCTGTTATGTCGCTTGTTATTATTCCGTAGTTCTCGTCTATGGTAAGAGTGAAGTCTTTTGATGTGTCAAGGCTTATCTTTCCTGTCGTTTCATCCAGAACCATGTTGCATAATACCATGTTAAATCCTTGTATCTCACCGATCAGCTGTCCGTTCTTTATTGTGATAACGTTACCGTTCAGCTCACCTTCAATGTATGTATTAAATTGTGAGGGATACATCATGTTCTGTATATAAACCTTGTTTTCAGAACCGAATATGATGTTGACTGCTTTGTGAACTTCAGGAACTATGCTCACACCATAGCATTGATTGTAGAAGTCGAGGTAATATGTGCGAGACTCACCTTCGGGTGCTTTTGCCGGAGCTTTGGCTTGTGCCTTCGCTGGTTTTGCGATGTGTGAGGTCGGCATTTGGCTCATCAGACTGTTCAGTTTCAGGTTCTTGTTGAACGTCCTGATGTTTTTGGTGAAGTCAAGCGGTCTTTGCGCCATGCTGCCTAAAGAAAAAAGGGCAGCTGTGATAAGTAAAAGTTTTCTCATAAATGTTAGTTTTTAAAGTGTTGAAAAAATTTTTACAAAAGTATATAAAATATCTTTCAAATTACAATAAAATACCGATTAATTTATACAAAATGCTGAAATATTGTTCTTTTTGGTGGCTTTTGGGCGATGAGAAAGGCTTTTCCGTGTGTCGGTTTTGTGTTTTTTTTGTGCCTGTTCGGTGTTTTTCGTGTATCGGTTTTACGTTTTTCGAGCGGTGTTTAGGTCTTTCTTAAATACCGGTTTTGTATTTTTCGTGTGCGGCTTTCGTATTTTTAGTGTGCCAGTTCTGTGTTTTTCTTGTACTGGTTTTTACGTTTTTTTGATCCGGTACGGTGCTTTTCGTTTATGGGTTTGCGTTTTTAGTGTGTCGGGAAAGGCATAAGAGTGCTGTCATCATGTGTTTTGCATGCATCCGCCGACACCGTATGTATGAGAGACAGGATAGTTCACACCGGCTCGGGATTGGAAAAGTATGAGTCCGCTTACATACATAAAAAAGGCAGGTTTGCCTTTCATAAGACAAGCCTGCCGCAAAATTGTATATGGACAATTGATGTTATTGCCTGCTTTTACATATTTATTACTTAACGGTCTTCACGCTCTTTGTCGTTCCGTCAGCATATTTCATCACTTTAATGTACAATCCCTTCTGCGCGTCGCTTACCCTTCTGCCAGAGAGGTCGTAATATTCCGTAGACACAACATCGGCGTCTGAGTTCCCGACATTGCTTATTCCGGTTGTCGTTGCCTTTATTTTCAGGTTGTTGTAGCTTGTGCTGTAGCCAACGCTATATGTATTCGTCTTCTCGTCGTACGTCGGGAACAGATCGATGAGTGAATATTCTGACATCACATAAGAGTCTGAGGCAGCATCATATTTGAATGTGACGGGATCGAAGATGAAGGTACCTCCCTGACTGAAGTCGATAAAAACAGCAGCGTAGTCTTCCCCGATGGCTTGCGGTAAGGAGACTGTGAGTGTGCCGTTATTGTCTTCTGCCATCACCCATGCGTCAGGAGCAGCTTCCGGCATCAGCCCTTTGATGTATCTGTATTGTCCGAATTTGATTATCTGCACGGTGCCCTTCTTGCCTTTCTGCTGCGGAATGCTTGCCGTTTCATAGTCGTATGTGTATTCATATTCGTCAGCTTCGGGGAACAGCTCAGCCGGTATGAACTGCATATTTCCGGCTTCAGTCAACGTGATCTGGTAATCATCGGTACATATTCCGAGATAACTTGAGGGCTCGCTTGTTATTACTCCGTAGTCCTTGTCTATTGTAAGAGTGAAGTCGTTTGACGTGTCCGTATTTATCTTATTGGTTGCTTTATCATATGTCATGTTGCATAACACCATATTACGTCCCTGAACTTCTCCTATCTGCTGACCGTTTTTGATGGTAATGACATTATCCTTCAGCACTCCCTCAATGTAGGTGTCGAACATCGACGGGTACATCATATTCTTGATATAAACCTTGTTGTCGGCTGCAAACACAATGTCTATGGCTTTGTGTATTTCAGGTATATCGCCTATTTTAAAGCATGAGTTGAAGCAGTCGAGGTAGTAAGTGTGGGACTCGCCTTCGGGCGCTTTAGCCGGAGCCTTGGCTTGAGCGTTCGCCGGTTTTGCGATGCGTGCTGCCGGCATCCGGCTCATGAGGCTGTTCACTTTCATACTCTTGTTGAGGGTGTTGAATGTTGTGTGTGATTCAAATGGTCTTTGTGCCATGCTGCCTAAAGAAAAAAGGGCAGCTGCGATAAGTAAAAGTTTTCTCATAAATATAAATTTTAAACGTGCTGTAAAATATTTTACAAATGTAAGGAAAACATCTTACATATGATAATATCTTGTCGTTTATTTTATGCAAAATGCTGGGCTACAATGTGTTTTGGTGACATTTGTGAAACTTAAAAGGTATTTTAGTATACAGGTATCGTATTTTCTGTTGTCCGGAACGGACGTATGCGTGCTGTCATCCGGTGCCGCCAGTCGGATGGTGCGGCACCGGAAGGATGTGATGGAAGAGAGTGTGAGGATGTTGTTCGGGTATTGTTTGTTGTGAAAGGAGTGTGTCCGGACGGTGTGTCAGAGTGAAAGAGAACTGAAGTATGCGTCAATCACGTCGTTGTCTGTCGTCGCATCGGTCTTCACTTCGAGCAGCATTGGACGTGAGGAGCGGCGTGTGAGCAGTGTCACTATGCCTATCCGCATTTCCTCCATGTTGTGTGCGGCAATGTAGCCTACATCGTTTTGCGTGCATATTCCCTCCGCTGTCGTGGCGTGACATGCCGCCACCAGACGGTCAGCCGCCGCACTGTCGCTCAGTCCCGGCAGTCCTCGGAAGATGCTTCCGCCTCCGTTGTTGAGCATGATGATGCGCAGATTGCCTTTCAGCGAAGTGTTCCATAGCGCGTTCTGGTCGTAGAAGAAGCTCAGGTCTCCTATGATGCAGAACACCATGTCAGCCGTAGCCATGGAGTGGCCAGCCGCTGTTGACAGGCATCCCTCTATGCCGTTCACACCGCGGTTGCACTCCACGTGGTGCGCCGCGAAGATGTTGGCGAGCCTCACCGCCGAGCTGTTGGCGTAATGCACGTGCCAATCATATTCCATGTCGGCAAGCTGTTGCTCGAAGTATCTCACCGCAGCCATTGACGAATATTCCGGTTCGTAGTCCTCCGAATGGCGTCGCGCGGTGTCAAGCGCGGCGTTCCACAGCCGGAGAAACCGCGTGCGTGAGACTTCGGTTTCCTCCGCAGCGTCTGGCGGAAGAGGTTTTGCGGTGTAGCGGCAGCCTGTAAGCAGCATCTCC